>ENA-ORXM01001509-ORXM01001509.1-marine-metagenome-genome-assembly--contig:-NODE-1509-length-32345-cov-2.962749_pt1 | contig 32345 bp, 45 predicted proteins | sample MGYA00237867_ERZ511480 | MGnify/ENA primary metagenome ERZ511480 (study PRJEB26309, sample SAMN06266103) | marine metagenome | isolation source: Algal blade | place: United Kingdom:Sidmouth, United... | reverse complement strand
CATTTTTAAAATAAGAATTTGCGCTTCTTCACTGTCTTTTAATTCAAGGGTATAAAGCTCAGGCACAGGCAACTCATATTTGACACCTTCTATATCTAATGTTGACAAATATTGATCGGGCCCAACATTGGCTACCATTTTTAATGCTGTTGCAGCGAGGCCTGTTTTTTCATCGTTATATTCGTTCATTATTTCGGCATAGCTTATCATCGAAAAAAACTGATCAAACTGCCAATACTGAGTAAAACCCGTTAACTGATCAGCTTTATTTATATTAAATTCTGTAGATAAGTCGATCCAATTATGAGGATGAGCGTAAGCACTATATTGTTTTTAGATAAATCACTAATCATAACAGATGCACAACGCCTACCTGAAGATTATAAAAAAATGGGATTGAAAACAAAAAGTAGATCCTTGCACTACGAACAATCTGATGGATTTGTTCATGCCATAGACATCCGCACAAATGGTAGAACCGACATTCGAAATTTTTTCATAAAATCCTACTTTTCATTAATGGGTTTCAATACTTTGAGACATGATGGAACAGGTGATCATTTGCATATTTCTTTGAAAAGTTTTGATTCTCCAGGGGCGATTTGATCTTTAAAGACATTATTAGACAAGTATTCAAAAGCGGCTTTTTTTATGATATCAATATCGTTGATGTAAAATTTTTCTTTGATAACATGAGTTATTTCACTTTGCTTTGCACCCTGCTTGATCATTGCGGCCACATGTTCTATACACATAGCTTTATTGCGCGCAATTGAAATTTTCTTTTTGGGCGCGTGCTTTTTTTGTTCTGCTAGCTTAGCCGCTATCATTTCTTTTTTAGTACGGCGTTTTCTTTTGGGTTTTTGCGCAGTTGCTTTTTTAGTCACTCTTTTTGCCATGATGTTAGCGATTTGATTTTCTTAATTTTGTTAGATAATTAGAACGGACAGTCCTGAACGATGGAAAGTTTTTAAACTTGTGGCGGCCAAATATTTCTTTATAATCTTTTTCGGTTTGCTCAAAAGCTGCATTTTGACCAGTGCAGTTTTCATCAGAAAGATGATCATAAAAACGCGCTAAATAATTCTTAAATTGATCTAGCTTTAAATATTCTTTGGCGCGGATTTTTGCCGCTTCTTTTTCTTTGATGGCCTCAGCTTCTTTTTGAAATCTATTTTCCATAATTAAATATTTGCTTGAATAAATTAGTTATCATCTTTTTTATCAGCACTCAAAACAATCATGCCACGCGTTTCATACACCGACGCCATAAATTCATCTGACATAGACAAAGCATAAGCCATAATCATAGCCACTATACCATCAATCTTATTTTTGCTTTTGTGCTTGTCAACTTTTATATGACCCTCTGGACTTTTTTTGATAGCGACATTAGAGAACATCCATTCTATAACACTACTAAAAACATATGTTATATCTTGCCCATGTATCCGCTTTTCAATTTCTTTTGTGGGCGCACTCATTGATGAAAAGCCTTGAGCAAAACCAATAAACTTTAACCCCTCATTAGCTAATTCGACCACCAATTGAGACGAGTTAAAGCGATCATAAGCCACGCACTGTAAAATGTATTTGCTAGCGATCTCAATAATGAATTTCTTTAAATACCCGTAGTCAATCACATTACCTTCTGTGACAATTAAATGACCTTCCTTTTGAAAATCACCATAATTAACACCGTCATAGTTTCTTCTATCTTTGACCTTATCTTCTGGTACAAAAAAGTAATTGGCAAACAAATTAAACTCTGGCGCATACAAACTAAACGCCGTTATATCTCTGGTACTGGACAAATCCAAACCACCCAACACATGCGCACCTGCTGGGATTTCTTCTAACTCACTTCTACACTTTACCAAGTCTTGTGCAGATATCCAAGTTGCAGCGGTATTTGTCCACATGTTCAGGTTTTTGGTTTTAAACTCAACCTCTGCCGTTGCTCCCTCAGTCAATGCGTTATTACATTGGTTTTCCATATAAGATAAATAAGGAGCATTACCTAAATTGGGATTTGATTTTATCCATACATCTGGATCATGCCACTCGTCACCCTCATCAAGTGTAAAAATTATGCAAAATGTACTTTCATTTTTTAATGTCCCTTCCAGATAGTTTACACAAACTTTTCTAAATGTGAAACATGGCGAATATGTATTAAATCCTGCCGTCGTGATAATCAATAAAAGTGGCTGCAGGCGCGCACCCATTCCAGTCTCTAAAACCTTGACCATGCCGTCAGTAGGGTGGGCGTGATATTCGTCAATGATGCCGCAATGTGGATTTGTCCCGTCCTCAGTTTTATCATCCGCCGCCAATGGCTTAAAGAAAGATTCTGTACTTGTCACAGATATAGAAGCTGCACCACAATCAACCAGTTGATCAATCATAGGTGAATCACTTTTTAATTTCTTAAGCATTGAAGTAGCTGCTCTAAAACAAATTTTTGATTGATCCTTTTTTGTGGCGGCACTGTACACCTCTGAACCATGTTCCTTATCAGCAATTAACATATAAGCCCCTATAGCTGCAGCCAGTTCTGTTTTTCCGTTTTTCCTTGCTACCTCGATATAAGCTTTAGTAAAACGCCGCTTACCGTTAGATTTCTTTTTCCATCCAAATAATGAACCAACTATAAAAGCTTGAAACGGCTGCAGATCAAAAGATTTATTAGCAAATTCGCCTTTTGTATGTTTAAGTAATTTTATAAATTGAATCGCCTTTGCGACTGCTTTCTCATCAAAGTAATATTTTGCTTTTTTAGCTTTAGATTTTTTTAAATCTTGTCTATGCCGCTTTACAGCCAACTTGACTAGACGGTTATGATTATTAGGCTTAGCCTTTACATCAGCTAAAAAATCATTAAATAATTCTATGCCTTTAATTTTAGTCAACTGTTATTAAAGTTTATATATCCTCAGCACCAAACAAAAAAGTGCGCATGGGATCATCTTCTGGCTCATCACCAGAACCGAGTTGAGTTAATTTAATTCTAGCCAAGGGAGAAAGACCAAATTGTCCGACCATCTTTTGTATCAGTTCTGCGTTTTGTCTTTTGATTTTTACCCAAGGGTTGACGGTTGGTTTTTTATCGACGCCAAACATGACTTTTGGCCGCCCCTTTAATTTGACGCAAGCTTCTTGATAATCTTGCACAGCCTGCACGAGAAGTTCCAAAGAAATTAAATCTACAGATGATAAGATTTTTGCGCTTATCAATTCACCACACAAGAAAGCCCAGATTTGCACACCCATTTCATCTAGAGTGTGCGGCGGATCTGGCACAGCGGCCAAGCTCGGAAACACTGGCGCGCCCGTCCGTCGTCTGTCATTTCTTTCAGTGCCTTGCAGCCTTTTTAATTTCTCTGGTTTTGCCGTTCTACCCATTACAAACAATTACACCTTTGGCCCAAATTCACCAGATACAAAAAACAAATCTTTTACATACACCCAAATGACCCCGACGTTTTGTTCAGTGTCCCACTCTGGCCATCTAAATGGCGCAGTGACATCTGGCGCATTACTAGGCTTTTCGCACTGTAACAATTCTAACATTGTGCCGCGTGGAATAACATATTCCCCAGGCTTAACCAATCCGTTAAAATGCTGCGGTGGTAAATTGTAACCGACTATATTTTCTTCTGGTGTATAATAAGGCCCGTTTACAATTGCGTTACCGTCTGGGCCTTTAAATGATTGAGACATTGGAACTCTTATTGCTTCATTTTGTGGCTTTGGCACTATGACTGCACGATGTTCTTTAGGCAGATTGTTTTCTAAATCACAGCTATCTGGCAAAGTACCATCAGAAGCCGCAGCGACTGTCATAACCTCAACATCTGTTTGCTTTTTTGCAGCTCGTGTACCAAATAATAATTTTAGAAATTTCCACATGATTAATAGTTTATTTTGATTTAAAAAAAGCGAGTAAGAACATGCAAAAACCTCGCAGATATTACCGATCTTAAAATACAGTGATCATTTACATACATGACACGCCCGACACTTACAGTTCTTTGGGCTTACATTTTTATTTCATTAAGCTGGCAACGGTTGACCGTTAAAAAAAAGTGGTATCAAGTCACCGTGTTTATTTTTTTCAAATTGATAAATAGGTGCGTCCCTTTCTTCTGCAGTTTTAATTTGATGATTTCGTCGTGATAAACTTTGAAAATTTCGTTCATCCCATCGCGACCCGCCAAACCTTATAGGGATAATATGATCAACCACCTGCGCATGCCGCACATGATCAAAACCCGTGGCTTTTTTTTGTCTCATAGCTTCTGCGCACAATGGATGTTCAGCGCGATAAGCTTTAGAAACTTTTCGCCAACTCCATGAGTTGTAAAATTTTTTTATTTCAATTAAGTCAAAGTCTTTTTGACTCACACCAGATAGCGAGAAACTTAATTTTGATAAATACGGCATTTAAAAAAGTTTTACAATTTCTTTACCAACTCTAAATAAAAAAGCACCACACTTTAAAAGGCGTTTCCAGTGCCAAGGCTTTTTGATACTCAGCTTTCTATATTCGCCGTTGACCATCATATCATTTTTAAGAAAATTTAAAATCTTGATCAAGACATTAAATATTTCCTCCAAATCCTTGCGGCCTTTGCGCCACTCCATATCTTTTGCCAGCTCGATACCCATTATTTTTTTGTCAATAGTTTCAATTGTCAGCATGATTTATTTTTATACGTTGTGAAAAAATTAGATATACTTATTATGCATGGCCGCTTCAATAACGTGCAGCCAGAATCTTATTTGATCGTTAATACCTTTAGGAGATGCTATATAATCAAACTCATTTTTATTAGACATAAATCCCCATTCTGACAATACTGCAGGCATTGTTGTTGCGCGCAAAACTGCAAAGTTTGCTTTTTTGTAATATGCTTGATGTTCATCAAGATGCAATGCCGTTTTATCAATCCGCAATTTTCTAAAGTCAGGCATACTCAATGCTTTATGATCATAATGCATTGAGAACATTTTGCCCGCCCATTGAGCGATTTTATCAGATTCAGGCGTGTAACCTTCGTACGTAAAAAATTCTGTGCCCGTCACAGACGAATCAGTAAAAGAATTATGATGTATAGAAAGAAAAAAGGCACTGCGACCTTTAGCCACAGCATTAGCACAGCGACAACGATCAACCAGTGTGTCGTCATCATTAGAAGTGATGACGAAATTATTAATACCTCTAAAATCTAATTGTAAAGATAAGCCGTAAACGACGGCACGATTTAAAACACCTTCATTGATTTGATAAGGATTAAAGTCTTGTCGTTTATGAGGATCAGTTACATAATCACCTTTTGAGTTAAGGCCACCATGTCCAGCGTCTAAAATTATTAAAGGCTTCATTTTACTTTTATTAAAAAAGTGAATAAAAAGCCTTTGAATGTCTTAAATAAATTGCCTCTTAAAGTTGTCCCGACTTAGGCAATGATACAAATAAAAAATAAAGTATAGTACAAAAAGGGTTATAGTTTTTTAATTATTAGCTGTTAATGTATGATGACATTTAATTATATATTAAGTTATAGAAAATCACATAACTATATAAACATATTATCTCTCATTAGACCTCTTAGATTGTAGCCATTGTTTTAGGCTTTCTGGCGTCTCATTGTTTAGTGCTTCATCTAACTTTCTTTCAAGTTCGTCGAGGTCAATTACTTTAGAAATCCAATCAAAGCAATCCATCCACCCACTGTAATAAATATCATTATCTTGATCTCTTAATACATTCCTATAATCATAATCAGAATTATTAGCGATTCTGAAACCCTCAGAAATAACAGAATCTTTGGTCGGCCATTTTAATTGCGGCGGATCTGGCGGTGGCGGTGGCATTGTTTTTCTTGGCGGTACTAACGGATTTCGAGCAGGCTTATCATTCGTTTCACTTATCATCTTGTATTTAGCATCTATTTTACACCTCTTTTCATCCCATATTTCAAGCAATTCCCACGGTTCAATTTTAGGATTATTCCTATACTTTATTAATAATCCCACGGCGAGGCTATAGATGTCTTTGTAACATTTATCCAAAGTATTGTATTTATTCATTTATTTAGTTTTATTAATTTCTGATTAATAATTTCTTAATAGCCGTATCACTAATTGATCCATACTTTGCAGTTGTTGTTGTCGAACTGTGCGCCATCATTTCCGCGATAATATGTAGAGGATAACCCCGCTCTAGCATAATTGATTTAAAAGAATGTCGCAGCTCGTGTATAGTCATATATTTATCAATTCCAACTAACTGCAGCAACTCCCTAAACGCAACATTCAAATCATAATTATTGTACTTCTTAAAACCGCCACACTCCACAAATAAATCATACGCTCGATTATCAAATAAATGCAAAGGAATACGCGCCAGTTTACCTTTTCGCTTTTCCGTTTTGCCCGCCACAAATTTCAACATACCATCCATAAACATACTTTCTTTTATCTGTGACATATCGCCTACCCGCATGCCCGTAAAAGCCAGAAACAAAACATACAGCCGCGCACGTTTATATTTTCCCTTCGGTTTATAATCCCAGATCAATTGTAATTCATCTTCATTTAATACAGTAATGATCTTTGCCACCTTCGCCACCTTAAAGCCCAAAAACGGATCAATCTTTATAAACCCTTGTATCCGTGCAGCCCTCACAAATTTCTTTAACACCGTAAACAAAGAACTAATATAATTCGCTCCTAGCAGCGTTCCTTTTTTTGCCTTCTGACTAAACAAGTGTTGTTTAAAATTATCAAGGAAAACAAAATCTATATCCGACATAAAAATCTCACTTCTGAAATTTTCTAATCTATTAAAAAGATCAACACGTTTTGCAATGGTTGACTTTGCCAAAACACCTATTTCACTTTGATGAATACTTTTACTAAATTCTAAAAAATCAATGTCACTCACAACGTTGTGTAATTCATAAAACAACCGATCAACAGAAAATCTTTTTTTCTCACGTCTGCACTTTCTATAATAGCGATTAGCATTTAAAATTAGATCCTCTAAATCATCATTAATCTGGTCTGCATCTGGATGCGCAACAACAATGCTTTTTCTATCATTCCACTGCTTTGGAGAAAGCAATATTTTTGTATCAAAATACGCAGGCGTTCTTTCGAAAGTTGCGCGCAAATGCAATTTGCCTTTACCGTCCTTAGTTCTTAATCTGTTTGACCTATTGAAAACGAGCTTTAGATTTAGCATTATTTGTAAACGATTTGTAAACAATAATACTAATTAATACTTTCTATTTCGCACCGACCACCTTAAAACGCTGTTTTCTTTAACACTTCATTGGTATTGATAGGTATTAGATTAGTTTCCAGTTGAACTACGGGGCCATGTTAATAACATCTTATTAATCAAGCATTTACATTTTTAGGCTTTCTTTTTTTGTAAACATTTTGTAAATCTATTTGCTCAAACACGCCTGCATCCATATCATTATTAAATTTCTCCAAATTAATCAATGTATGATGACCGTTTTTCTTCTTATCAATTAACCCTGCTAAGATATACAAATCTACCTTTCTTCTACCCATACCAGTAACATTGCAAAGATATCCTATACCGACCCACTTATTTGGGATTATATATTGTGTTTTTTGATTTTTCATAATTGTAATTTCAATATCTAAATTTTGTAAAATGTATCACCGCCATTTCTGCACCTGACTTGACACCTTTAAACCATTCTAAAAAGTTTGCTTTACTCAATCCGTCATTTGCGGATAGGGTAGAGACTGGCACGACGTCACCACCAACAATAAATAAATTGCCTGCTCTTTTTAATTTCTGGATGCCGACGCCATCATCTGCAGTAAACCGAAACACTTCTTTTTGCTTTGAATTGTAAGGTTTGCCCGTCCATATGCGCACCGACAAAATTGCATCACCTTGTTTAATTCTATTAATGGCTTTCAACCAGTAATTAAAATTTACTCTTATAGTGTGCTTCTTAATTTCTTTTACGATGGCCGCTACAAAATCAGTCTTTTCGCCTGCCTTTGAATGCGACTTTAAAAAGTATTCTGATACCACGAGGACGTATTTTATTTTTACTTTTTTCATACAATCTTAATCTTTTCATTCATTTTGTAAATCTCGCGCCACTCTGGCGGCAACATGATATAATTGCCAATTTTAGGACTGTTGATATGCTCGCGCATTTCGATAATGTCTTGCGCGTTAGCGTCGATCAAATAAACGCCCGCATGTTCTTGATTGACAACTTGATCTGGATTGAAAGAATATGCTGTTAATGCATCAATGCGCATTGGCGTTGCTACAAAATGGTGTCGATCTTCTGGTCTTATAAATCCGTTTTTTTTCCAGTTCTGATATGCAGATTCTGAACTAAAATATTTTGGTGTAAATTCTATGCCTTGATTAAAATTTATATGCTCATGCTCTAAACCTAAACCATGCCCACCGATCTCATGTTGCACAACTTTATGCGAATAATCTGGAAGGTTAAAAGCAGTTGGATTTATATTTATTGTCCATCTAGATTCACCTTTAACCCTGTAAACATCTTTACCCTTGAAAGCTCCTGAATTCTTTGTGACATCAAAAGCAATGCGCCATAAGCCACCGCTAGAGACTTCTTTAAACTTATACCCATAAATATACATGTAGTACCTTAAATACATTCTCACAAATTCATACATGATAGTTGTGCCGCCCATAAAATTAAACGTCACTTCTTGGTCAACTGGCAATAAGTTATTTTTTCGATATAGCATTTTATTAATTTTGATAATGTAATTTTTTTTCTATTCCTGACACTTTTCAAATTTGATAATACAACAACTTGTCAGTCTTTTTTATTAGGCCCTTCTCTAAGGCAAATTTTTTAATAACCGCTTTTGCATGTTTCCCCAATCTAGGGTACCTGAAAGTGTCCGAAATAATTACATTTAAATACTTAAATTCATGGGGCAACTTTTTGTCATTTTTAATTTTATTCAATTGCGTGTAAACCCTTGCGTCCATGTCATACTGCATCAAATTCATATCCATTATGTTAGTCCCTTTTTTTAATTCGTCAACATCAACTGATAAAACCAAAATTCTAAGATTATTTTTTTCGTAAATATTTAGCGAATTCCAAAATGCTTTCATGTCCATATCATTACTTTTTTTCAATCAATAAATAAGCTCCAAAATTAGCAGCGGTAATTTTCTTGCCAGTCATAACCATATCCACGGCGTCAACTAATCGCACTGCGCTTTCGACACCCTTTTTAAATAATTCCAAAGACATTACAACAAAGCCATATTTTTCAGATCTAAAAACATTCAATTTAATGTCCGCACTATCATTGAGTAATTTCTTTATTTTACTTATTTCGCTTAGTGAACTCATATTGCTAATATTTTAAATTTTACTCTAAATCAGATTTTTTAAAACGGGGCGGAAACATAACCGCCCCGTCCGTCGTTGGGATGGACTTAAAAAAGAAAAAACTAAAATGAATCTATGCAGAATGAATCAAGGTAATACCCTTGAATCTTTTAACCTCTGTATTCATGATTGTTTCCAAATCCTTTAATTCTAATTCTCTTAAATCTGCAGACTCTAACCAATACACAACCGACCCGTCAGAAATATCAAAATTTATTTCAACGTCAAATGTGCGATTGCTTTCACCTTTAAAAATTGGCATAGTCAATTGAAAATTTAGTTTCAATTCTGCTTTGACCGTCTGCTCAAACAAGTGCTTCTTATTGCCTTTAAAATCATTTGATGATTCAATTTCTTGACTCACTTTTGCTTTGAATGAATTTAAATTTTTAACGATCTGTAAGTTTTCATCACGGTCTGCAAAAAAGTATCTATTCATTTTTAAGAATGATGCCAGTTCTTTATTTGACCACTGCTTTGATGAATTAATACAAAACGTTTTCAAATCTTCATTACGGTGTAACATTCCAGTAATTACAATTGCCTCATCTGGTACAAACTCAGAAGCCTTAAAGACGATTGATTCATTATGAACCAAAACAGTAATGTCAGACAATTCTAATTCTAATTTATTTTTAATCTTTAATTCAAACCAATCTGCAGGCGCAGATATATTTCCAACATATGAAACTCCTTTTTTCTCATGAATTGGTGCGGCGTCGCCTTGTCTTAAAATCAGTGCGCCATCAGCTTCAACCATTAAGTTTAATTCTGGCTTTTTAAAATCATTTTCCATTTCTAAAATTTTTTGTTATTTGTGATTTAATTAATTAAGATGCAGTCATTCCGCCTTTTATCCTTAATTGCTTTTGCAAATGTGTCAATGGCTTCTGGTAACAGTAATGACCATCAGAAGTATAGAAATTCATAAAGCCAGCTTCCTGATCATCGAAGCCGTACACCGTTTGCATTTTGATTTCATAGCCTTGAACTATAGATTCCAATTTATTTGCAAAATCTTTTTTCATTTGCTTTAGCCCAATGTCACCAATATTGCCGAAAGAATAATTTCTAACTTTCTCAATTATTAATTCAGCTTCTACAGACTCAGACATCAAATCCGCAGCTAGGGACTTAAATTTATTTCTATTTGAGACGCGCGCCGAAATGTCAAACAATTCATGCTTAAGAAGTTTTATTTCTTCCTCTGAGAAATCGTGCCTTATTTCTTCTTCACGTTCCACATAGCAATTGTCTTTTAATAATTCTGGTTCAATAAATTTTTTCATTTTACAATCATTTTATTAGTCAATAATACTTTCATTTTAACCATTTAAATTTCTAGCAACCCATGAATCAAAACTTTCATCCTTGTTAGTTCTTTTTTCAAAAGCCGCCATCATAGCAACATAATTTCTTGCCGCCTTTTGATTGCTTGAATTAAAATCTAATACGGGACAGTCAGGATATTTATTTAAGTGAAGTATTGCTGCCGTTCGATTATATCCAAATATTTCTTTAAAATCATAAGCGACTTGACCACCAAATTGAACAAACCAACCACCTATGCACATGGGCGTCTCACACGTAGCCGAAAAACTTTCAATGTCGCCGTAGGTACTTTGATCATACAATTTTTCATTGTTGATTATAAATGTGTAGATGTCCTCAGTAATTACAATTGTATTCAATTCATTCAACAAATTCAAACATTTCAATTTGTATGCACTTACATTTATTCCGCCTTGAGTTATTTTTTTTAAAGTGCTAGGACCAATATTCCCACGTACACTCACAAAACCATTTAGAATAATTTCTTTCATTTTTTATTCATTTATTTATTAGAAGACAATACACCCACTTGCATTTTCCTTGCTTTCACATTTAGGGTTGAGAAAATTCGATTTATATGTTTGAGCAAATACGGAATTGAAAAGTTCTCTCGATCGCGGCCACCTAGGGACTCATAAATCAGACAAAATAAATTGTGTACGTTGCTCACTTTTATTTCTGCCAATGGAATAGAACCGCCCTTATCCTCGTCCAGTGTATCAATCAAAATCCCGTATAGCTTTCGCCAAGAATCAAGCTCATCTTGCACATCTGCATAAGGCCTAATTTTACCTAGGGTCTTAATCGAATCGTTTTTAAATTTTAAAAAATAGGGAGCGAGAAAAATTGCTGCAGTGCTGTCCTCTGGTTTGCTTTTCTCTCCTTTACTTTTATTTACTTTACTTTCCTTTACTTTACTTTGGGGGTAATCGCCTGAGTTTATCGGGGTTAATTCGGAATTAACTAGGGTTTCTTCCGAATTAACTATAGTTTCTTCTGGATTAATTAGTTTGTAACTGTTGTTTAATGGCTCGATCTTACGTTTTGCATCTTTGCAAATCTTCAAATACTGGGTTTGAATAGAAGATGAAGTCAAAATATTTTCATCATCAAAAACAGATTGATCAAACAAACCGACCTTTAAGGCATGGTTGACAACTTCCTTAAACTTGTCCTCTGGAGCGCGCAAATCATCGCCTAAATCAAAATAAAAGTCATCATCTACCAGAATAAAATAACCTTGATCTTTATAGATCATGCAGATGATAAATTCATAAATAGCAAGTCCATCCAATCCACATTTGCGGATCAACTTTTTGACTTTTCGGTTTTGGTAAAAATCCGTGTCTTTAGGGTAATAATCTAAACCTTTTTTTCTAGGTCTTGCCATTTATTTTATTGCTTTGTTCTTTCAATTTTTTAGTATGTGAAACTGCATTTTCACTGTATCTGTATTTTGGGAATACACCGCGACGGCGGACTATTTTAAAAAATTCTTTTAACTCGGTTTTCTTAGATTGTTTTTTAATCATCTTCCTGCATTGAAAATGCATCGGTCAATTTTATCTGCTTTCGATTTTCTAAGCGCGCCAGATCTCTTTCAATAGCTCGGTATCTTTTTAGCTGTGAACTAATCCTATCATTAAGCCCGTCTAAATGTTTTTTTATTGTCAGTGGATCGTTCGTCAAAAAATAACCTTTAGAAGATGAACACAAAACCAGATTGACGGGCAAACCAGTTATGACTATATAATGAATGAGCTTACGCAATTTAGAATCAGTAATATTTATATTCTTACGTGATGATAACATCTGTATTATTTGGCGTGATGATATCGCTGCTCTAATTCCTTTATTATATCTAGCAGTTAAACCATCAACTATAATTTTTGCAGTTACCGTTTTGTCATGTTCGTTGATGGATTCTTTGTACTTACTCATTGTGAATCAAAATTGATTTTACGAATAGATTTTAAAAAACCCGAATCACCTTTGTAAAAATTGGGACATCTTTAAGACGGCAATTCGGGCGACATTCAAAGGTTATATTTTTAGAATTTTTTTAATTTCAGAAAAGCATTGATTTGTATTGTCTCTTCTTTCTGATATCTGTCTTAATATTTCAAATGCAATTGATTTTTTAATATGAATGCTTGGCCCGTCTCCATTTCTATAAGTTACAATTGTGTTGTAGTGTAAATCCAGTTGAGCTGCCACGGTTGGCCATGACACTAAACCACTTGATTTCTCAATAATTAAATTGAAATCATTTTCACTTATATTTTGTATTATTGTTAGAGGTTGCATATTACTTGTGCATTCGTACACTGCAAATATACAGTCATATTGCACATATTACAAAATAAAATATACCAACGACTTGACGCACGAAGGCCAAAAGCTTAAGAAAGTCCTGAAAATCAATGAGATAAGTGTCACAGATTTATCGAAAAAAATTTCTGTTCATAGGAATACTGTCAACAGTTATTTCGGTTCTAAGACATTAAAGCAAGATGTAAAGGATAAAATTAAAGAGGCAACTGGCATTGATTTAGACGATGAAATCAATGATATAAAGTCTGGATACGATCTTGTAATTGAGGTAAAAAGACTGCAAGAACTGGTGGCAGAATACCAAAGCCGCGAAACTTGGATGAAAGAATTAATTGATAAACTCTCGGAAAAGAAATAAAAATAAACTATGTTTATTTTACATTTTAGCTTTTACACTCAAGAAAGCTTTTAAATGAATTGTAAAAAAAAATGGCATTTATTAAGTCAATAAATGCCATTTATAAATTGGATTATGATTTTGAAATAAGTTAGATACCGCTTACTTCATCACCAATTATTCCTAGTAATTCAAGTATTAGTAAAATTGTATTCATGATATTTATATTTAGATATTAAGAAAATGATTTGAACTAAAATTACTTTAAGTTCATTTAAATACATTAGACAATAGATACAATTTTCGAACCAAATTTTAACACAAGATAGAATTGAAAAAGTAGTGTTATCAATTGAAAACAATCACATTTATATGAAATACCTACTGAGTGATTTAGTCAATATTAGAAAGTCATACATTGATAGAAATATCAATAAATTATTGACAAAGCAACTGCCCGAAAAACATCAATTGATTTTGGCAGATGTTCAAAATTTTAAATTAAGCGAGAATGAAACAGCAAAGAAATATTTTAATACTTCACAGTCTGGGCGTTCTTTTCAATACGCAAAAGCTTCTATCATTGAAAACACAATTTCAATAATCCCTTTCATCAATGGCGGCGATTCTATCCAACAGAAGAAACAAAAAATATTTAAATCCATTACGGCAATAAAAATTTGTGCGCTGTTTGGCTTTCGCAATGTTATGATCCCATTGACAACGAAGACACTAAAAAAGTGTTTGGAGCTGGGCATGTTTCACGAGGCCACAGATTTAGCCAGAATATTATCGACACATTATAATGTCTACCAGATAGATACAATTAAATCAAAAAAGTATCACGCCATATCAATGGAATCACATGAGCTATTTAGATTGGAATTAATATTTGAAAGAAATTTTTCTGAGGTGCGCAAGCTGGCATTAAAAAATAAAAATGCTGATTCAGGTATCGTCAAAAAAATTGCTGACGATCTGGAAACAAAATTAAAAAGTGATAGTGTACGTTCTCACTTTTTTTACTTTATTATAAGACTTACAGAATTTCAAATTAAAAAAGATCAAGCAGCAATTGAAAGCCATTTAAAAACAGCAATTTCATATTTTGAAAATCTGGACTATGACCACCAGATGGCTAAAAATTACTTTGTGTTTCAATTAATAAGCAGCCATCTAAATAACCACAAGCTCGCCCAAGCTGAATTGATAATCAAATCCTTTCTTGATACTTGTGATGAAAATAGCCACAACTATCATACTTATAATAATCTTCTATTTAAGATTCATTTATTTAAAAGTGAAACAGCACAGGCATTGGAGATCTACAAGTATTTGAAAAAGGCTTACAAAAAATATCCAAGCGATGATTTTAAAATTAGGCTTTCAATTTATGAAGTTTACCTTAGTTTTCTTGATCAGAAAAAAATTAACTATAGAAAATTCAATTACAATTTGAATAGTGCTTACAATTCTAAAGAAGAAATTCTGCCTTTTAAGATTATTGAAATAATTGATTTGTATTTGAATGAAAACGATTCGGCTTTCAATAAAATTGATGCACTCAAAAAAATGAATTATAGAAAGCAATTCAATAAGAACTGCAGTAAAAGAACAAAAGATTTTATAGCCATCTTGTATAAGATCATCAACAATAAGAAATATGATATTAGCATCCTGAATGATGATAATATGGTAACTGATAACAGTGTTGAATTAATAAATTTTAAATTCCTTTTGAACATAGTTGAAAAACGCAAACTACAAATAGCATGAAAATTACAACATCCATTATAGCAACACTTCTGGCGATTAGCTTGACAGCTCAAAAGCATAACATTTATTTTGATGGTGAAAATATACACTGGCAAAAGATATTCACCACGGATTTAGAATTTCCAGAAATTCAAAAAAGATTGGCATTTGGTGAATTCAACGGCTTGTCTAATATGGAGACTTATTCAGTTGCAGATATTAAATTGAAATCCCCTGCAGTTAACGAAAAGGGATTTCCGTATTATATGAATAAAGGTATTCCAATCGCAAAATTGATTATTGAAAAAGAAAACAATAATACCTACACAGCCACGATCAAAAATATAAATGTTGAGTTTGGCGGTACAACTAAACCCCTTGAAATTTACGTGGTTTCAAAATTGCAAATGAATAAGAAATTTTGGAAAGCGCGCGAGTATTATGATGAAAGTTTTAGTGTGTTGATTGATCCTTTGTTTACCGGATCGAAAAAAGCTACAACCCCCGTAGAATAAGGAGTTTTAACTAAAAAAATCTTTTTTTTTGACATTATGTTCGTGCTGCCGTAGCTGTAGGGCGGAGCTAACCTAATTGAAGATACACACCGCCCCTCCCTTTATTTTTATTCCAAAAAAATAATTATTTCTTAGCATCAAACAATCTTATGATTGATCGACTTAATCCTAATCCATGTATAATCAAACTCTCATAGATCATTTCAAGTTGTACGTCATCTACATAATCAAACCTTTCTTTTATGCCTGCTATAATCTCATTCTTTTGTTCTTGCGTCATGCCTGCGATCTCCATAGGTATTTTATTAATGTCATTGATTGCAGATGATCCCTTCATTGCTGAGGCTATGAAGTGCGGCACGTCAGTCATTGTGAACCTGCCGTCATTATCTAAGCTGCTTTTAATCCCGTCACCGATCGAGAAGATGAAGTCCAATAATTCTTTTGATTCTTTCATGATTAATATTTTATAATGATTAAATAATTTGTTGAATGTTTATTTTACCTATCCAAGACAATGGACAGTGCATTGTATGATCTGTATTTGCGGCCAACTCATATTCATTGTCTATTGATATCAATTTGTTATTTGTTAGATCAACCAACTCACCAGATATAGTATAGAATGTTTCAACATAATCTGGATGATAGTGTTCGGGCAGCGTGCAGGCCTTGTCCGAATCTGCAGCCAATCCCATTTTACAAAACAATATCACACGATTTAATTCTTTGTGTATCACAGATATCAAACAGCCTTTAAAAAGTTCTATTTCTTGATTCAAAGGCATTGACTTAATGCTATTAAAATAAAGTGGTGTGCTTTTTTTTTCATCAAATTCCAAAAGGCCATATTGATTAAAATGCAGTCCGATCATTAATTCTGGTTTATTATCATCCGACCATTTAACTACAATGCCATGACAAATAACTGTCACTTGTCCAGTTCCATCAACTTTATTATATGTTACTGTTTGCGTGTATGGCTCTAATCCTTTGCTCTGAATATGCGCATCCATGTTGGATAATGCTATCTTTAAATCATTTGGCTTAATATGCTGCCTCCATGATAATGGATGATCTGGAAAGCTTAAATCGTTTGCACCTAATATGTATTTAAATTTATCTGAATAAACTGCCTCATCTGTCCTAAAGTCCAACACCCACCAACCAAGTGTCTGACTGTCCAAATCTATATCATCACTTTTAAATCTCTTTACTATTTCATTTATTTCATATTTGCATTGATTTGCAACATGATAGAAATATAATTCTGTGAACGGTAAATTATAGTTTGTTGTTTTCATTTACTTTTTTAATTTCTTCTTTAAAGTTTTGAATCGTTTCTGTTGCGCTCTCTAATACTTTTTTATAACCTTCTGGTTTGTCATCCAAATCATCTTTAACTAAAGTCAGAATCATTTCAAAGTGCGTTGATATTTGAATCAAATGCGTCGACAATTCATGATCTCTGCTTCTGTACTTGCCTTCCATATATTTTAATTCCGTTTCCAATTTCTTTATTTGTTCAGAACATTTTTTCTTCAAGTCATCTTTTAAAGCATTATGCGTGTTCATTGTTTTGGTTTTAAAGTCCAAGACCTTTGGCAATAGAAATTTATCGCCCGCCCATAACAAAATCACAAATATTATCACCCAAGTTGGCACGCCCTCTGGCAGTGTGGGCAAACCTTGTATATTCATCATAACTAATTTAATTCTAGAGGATTGTAAATATTAAAGCATATTAAACTCAATTACCTTACCCTTTGCAGCATCACCCTTGATCCAGATATCATTGTAGTCACCGAACTACTTGCAGCATCATTTGTCCTTTGCTTATACCTCACACTGACATCATCACCACTAGATAAGCCCATAGGAACGCTAACAGAAAAAGTATTTTCAGTAGCTAAATGACATATTGCATAATATTTAAAAACACTGGTACTATTTATGTAGACATGCACTTCAATAGAACCATCAACATCACCATTGAAATTTAAAGAAGCATGTAATAAAAACTGCCCGTTATTGTTAACTGTAAATTCATCATTGATACTTGAAGCAGTGACCGCAGTACCAAAGGAAAGTTTAGCCTGAAAATTAAACTTAACTGGTGACGGGGTAGAGGTAGACAAAGAACTAGAACCATCCTGAAGTAAAAGACCATAATCAAAATAACTCACTGGTGCTTCTGTCCACTCCACACCACCAGCTTTTTTGGTTAAAACCTCATCCGTAGAACCTAGGCTATTAGTACTATCATATATATCACCTCTTAATCTTAAATCACCATTTATATCAAGTTCAGCAGTTGGCGAATCTGTTTGAATACCGATCTGATTTTGTGCTATCTCAAACGTCAACATGTCATTACTTACCATCCCCTCACGTCCTTTGATAACTAACTCTTGGGCAGATCCGTCCATTTCAAACTCTAACCCCGTGACACCACTAACACCTATGACAGACGGCGTATCTGAAATAATAAAACGACAATCACCATTATTCAAACCTGAGTTTAGTTGCATTGTTGGATCAATACCCTGCACATGAAAATTTTCAAGTGGAGAAATAGTACCAACGCCAACTTTAGCGTTTGAATTTGTTGGATATATTTTTGGACTCGCACCACCCGACAAAGTCCAAGGCGACGAACCGCCGCCACCATCATCATCATCAACCCAACTATATACACCCGAACCATTTGTACTTAATATTTGACCACTACTACCACCAGAAGGTAACTCAATCTCATTCGTAACACTAAAGTCAGCGTCCTTGTCATCATCATTCACCCACGTATAATTGCCCGAACCATCTGTACTTAATATCTGTCCACTACTACCACCACTAGGTAACTCGATCTCATTCTGGTCATCACTATCACCATCAACATCATCATCATTAATCCATGTATATACACCAGAACCATCCGTGCTTAATATCTGGCCACTACTACCACCACTAGGTAACTCGATCTCATTCTGATCATTACTATCACCATCAACATCATCATCATTCACCCAACTATATACACCAGAACCATCCGTGCTTAATATCTGTCCACTACTACCACCACTAGGCAACTCAATCTCATTCTGATCATTACTATCACCATCAACATCATCATCATTCACCCACGTATATACACCCGATCCATTTGTACTTAATATCTGTCCATTTGATCCACCACTAGGTAACTCGATCTCATTCTGGTCATTACTATCACCATCAGAAACATCAATCCAATCGGTAATATTTTCTAAATCATCCCATTCTAAAATATTTAAATCGCTGTAAGTTAAAAATTGACCACTACCACCACCAGACGGTAACTCAATCTCATTCTGATCATCACTATCACCATCAGAAATATCAATATTATCCCACTTTGGCCCTGCCGTTGTCCACGTCAACACTTCGTCAGTTCCACCAGTGCCACCAGTAACATCTTGCAAATGATCTGTCAAATCTAAAACACCATTTATTCTAATAGAATCATTGGCAAAGTCACCCCAAATTAAAGGTGTTTCTGTACTTGAATTTGAAATATACAGCAAATCATCTCCATTAGCATTAAAACCCGAACTTTTGCCTATAAAAACACAATCATTACCCTCATGGAACAATCCTGCACTTGATCCAATTATGGTATTACCATAAGAATCTAACTGTGATAGTCTTTTAACTGCATGACCAACAAAAACATTATCGTCGCCCGCTTCCGTGAAATACGCTGCACCTCTGCCAACAAAAACGTTTCTATTAGAATTTAGCATTTTACGCCCACAATCATCTCCAACAATTGTGTTGAAGTCTCCCAATAATAAATCTCTAAAGCTCCCATTTCCTATTGTAACATTCCTTTGAGTTGTCCCACTTGCCGAAAGCATTGCAAAACGACCAAGTATAATATTTCTGCTTGACGTCTGTAAACTTGCACCCGCTTGCGCGCCAATACATATATTTTGACTCCCAGACACAATATCCTCTAACGCACCCGCCCCGATTGCAACATTTGATGAGGCAGTGGTTAAATGTTGCATTAAATCTGACCCAATATATACACCGTTATTTATATTTTGTGCTAAATAGCTTCCTAGTGTCAATGACGCGCCACTCTCTGCAGTGGTATCAATCGACAACCCACCATTAAACCGTAAACCGTTAGAAACTTCAACAATCCTCGCAGTATGTATAGTATCATCAACTGTATAAATACTCTCACCAGACGACGAACCACCGCCAGACAGCCCCAAAGAATCAACCAAATAATCTGCACTTTGATATGTCTGCTCAATGTTACCATTAACCAAACGCGTCACCACAATTTGATCAACTGAATCTGCAGACATTTCATATAAATTAATGCCGCCACTTTGACCACTCAAACTAAATGAAAAGAGAAAAAGAAACACTAAAGAAAATAGTTTTGTTATCTGTACCATAATGAAATTTTGTTTTAAAAAATGATTTTTTTTAATAGAAATTATACTTTTAAAATTCTCACATCAATATCAGCTCCACGCATGTTAGTTTTAAATATTATCTCATTGGTTACATTGTCGATTTTAAAATGATTTCGCTTTGTGAGTGATGGATTATATCTGAAATTAGAACCTACAATCACTTTAACACGTCGTCTAATTTCATCAATGGTTAACACCGCCGTACTTGGTAATGTGGCAACCGTTAATAAAATTCTATCTGTCTGGACATCATCAAAATACTCCTCCACAACATTATTAATCGTCAATCCCTTTTCACCTATATATTTAGGCTCAGTTGTCAACACACTTGTTTCAATCCAATTATGAGTAAATGTATGCGACTCAATATTCAAAACCGTATCACCCACAAATCCATCTGCAGACAGCACAAAAGTTTCTTTCTTACCTGAACCATCTAAAATCAAAATTGAATCCCCCTTGTAAACCTTAGAAGTCAAAGCATTAGTTGTAAGCGTTGTTTTTACATCACCCGTTGCGATTGGAGTCGCTATCCTTGATATCTCTGGAAACTGCGCAGAAACCTTGTAAACAGATTGATTTGATTTTACTACGGGTTGTTCAGTATATTCTTTTTGTGTAATAATAGGCCCAATCTCAGAAACTGGATAATTTGGAAAACCCGTCTGTAATAAATCCAAATCCGCATCTACAACCTCATACCATTGTCCAGAAATAACATCACCCCTTGTATTATACTCAATCGTCATAAAAGCATAAACCTTACCTCTATAACTTACACGCCCTGCATGATCTAGTTTATTTACAGTTGCGTCCTTATCCCATATCGACCCATTAAAAATCCTTATGTTCTTTGATCTTATGGCTGCAGCTTCTGCCAACAAAACAGACTGCAAGTTTTCACCAGTTCCGTTCCATTCTTTAGTAAGTTGTATATCACCATTCCCATCAAAATAATACATACGTTGGTCACTGTCGTAAACGTCTGGCACGTCACCCAATTGCAAATCTAATTTTTCAATTTCTGAATTATCAACGTTGCCAACTTTACGATACTCAACAGAAGACGAACCAATCAAGCCATTTAAATGTGCCACCAATCCCAAAGATTCAAAATTAGGCGTTGAAACAATTTGTGTTGTGCCTTGGTTTGTCATTGTACCATAATTGATAATAGCGCACGACTCCATTGCAATACTTATCATCCCATCAATTGTAACCGCGGGCAAATTTTCAACTCTTATATAATCCCAAAAATTATAGAAACCATCACTATATAATTTCACTTTTGAAGGCGTCAACGTCCACTCTAAAGGATTTGCAGCCTCGTCTGGTATGGTGTGTCCAAAAAGATTTGTTACGATATCACCTTTTAGATATTGATTGTCTATTTTAATGGTCATTTCATACCTTACCCAATCACTCACCCAGTAACCCAAATCAAAACGAAATATTGGCTGCTCATCTTTTTTTACCGCTAATGTAAAAGAGCTTAAAACATCACCGCTAAACAAATACACCAGATCAAACACCTCACCAAAATTATTTTGTGTAAATACAATATCCTTAGCAACGTTATTAGTACCACCACCGCTAAACTTTAGCGTATAGACTAACGGCTCAGGCTTAAAATTAAAACCGCCACCCTCTAAGGTATAGACATCATTATCATCAAAATCAACCAAGACGTCAGTAAATGTGTATTGATTAGTAACATCAACAAAACCAATGCCCGTTCTTCTAAGAATCCATAATGCATCAAATTTGTTTTTCTGCGTGTACAAATTTTGCATAAAGAAATTACCCTGCCGCATGTACAAACGAGAATTGAAACTATTTAAAACATATTCTAACGCCTTAAAACAAGTAATAAAAACGCTTGAATCATTTGCAAAGGCATACGGACTGACATAATATTGCTTCAATGGATGACTTAAAGAAGTGGGCGCACTGTCTTCTTTAAACCCCATTTTCATAAACATTAAAACCTCACTATCTGTATATAATTCTGTAACTTTTGCTTGACTAAAAGCCAATAAAATTACTTCATCCAGTGCAACCCTTTCAGGCAATCCAGCTGGATAAGTATTTGAAAAATCTAAACGGATATTTCGCATGCGACCCAGACCACAAGCCGCCAAAATGCTGATACTATAATTCTGTGCTTTATCCTCTAAGTTTAAGCCCTCTAAAATCAAAAAGCCTCTAAATATTTTTACCCTATTGGCAACATCACCACGGAAAAGCAACACTTGATTTTGTGTTTCTGTCGCCGTTTCTAAACTCACAATAAACGACTTGACATCAATACTATTCACTTCCATTCTAAAATCAACCGTCGTGGGGATGATCCGCTGAAAAATGTTTTGCCCGCCATCCATTGTAAGCGTGCAACCATCAGACCCCAAATCAAAATCATGCGCACTACCAGAATAAAGCGCGTCGTGTATTTCTACGCGAAATTGTTCGCCGCTTTCGCTTAAGTAGTCACTATATAATCTTAATGCCATAATCTAAAAAATTATCTACCCGTTACAGCGTGGCGCGTTATTTCTGCCCGTTCTGAAATCAATAAAATTTGATCACCTCTTATTGTTGCTGTTAGCTTTTGAGTGCCACCGCCATTATCCAACATTCCCTTTAGTTTTGATAGAGGCGCAATGACTTCTGGATCAACGGACGCATTTTTATTATCACCTACCAGTGCCAACGTTTCACCATATGCCAAACCACCAGACGCCAAAGCAGGCGGCACGCTCGCTAAAGTGTTTTTAATTAAACTGGAAAAAACCAATAGTGCGCCACCTATTGCAATCGCACCAATACCTGAAAAGGAAACAAAACTATTTTTAATCGCCTCTATACCTAAACCCGCTTGTATAGCCGTTTTACCTAATTGTGCCATAACAGAAGACAATACATCAAATATTCCAAAGAATGATTTTTGAAGGCCATCACCCACACTTGTGGCACTTAATATGGCTTCTGATACCTTGACACCAAAATCATCAAGCGCACTGCCCAGAACTTCATTTAAATCAACTGCAGTGCCTCTTATATCAGCTTGTAATTCCTTCATTTGATCTGCCATAAATTGTATTTGCGGCGACGCAACCGAAAAACCTTTTTCTAGCAAAGAACTTATTGCATCTTCCCAAACTTTCGTCGCCTCTGCATTACCCTTTATATCATCACCAAACAATTGCTGTTCTTTTCTTATCAACGATATCTTTTCCAATGCTTTGTCATAGATCGCAAAGTCAATAAACTGCCCCGTATCACCTTCATCAATACTGGGCGCAGTATCGCTTTGTACAGACGTTGGCAAACTAGAACCCGATATACTACTCACACCCTCAACTGCAGATTTAAAAGACTCCACAACTGCAGCCCCTGCATTTGTCCCTGCAGTTGTACCAAAATCAATGAACCGATTTAAAAAGCCCGCCACATCTTCTTGCGACACCTCGTTTAATTTTCTTGTCACCGCACTTGTTAAGCCTTCGGCCGCCGAAGCTCCCACGGTCATAGCCGTTTCTCTAACGTTTTCTACAGAATTAGCAAACCCCTCTTTTATAATATCCCCTATACTTGAAAAGTCACCCCGAAACGCCGCTTTGATAACCTTACCAATTGTCGAAAATCCTTCAAGCAAATTTTTAAAAACCAACTTTGCAGTTTCCCAGATGGCGACAAAAGTCAACCGCAAACCTTCTATACCTAGTCTGACGGTTAAAGAGTTATTATATAAGTCTATAAAACCGTTGATCACTCTGGCAATAACCCCTGTCAGATAATCAAAATTTTCAATGGCCAATGTTGTCAATACTTGGATCGCCGTCTGTGCTAATCCTAAAGGCGTTAACAAGTCAGCAAAAGACAAGTCAAGCTTACCCACTGCAGCACCTATTGCCTCAAATCCTTTTGATCCGCTATTTTTTAGATTTTGTAATGTTGTTGATAACGGCGCGAGCTTAGATATCAAACCGCCCACGGTATCAAAAACAGAAGCCGCAGACGTGTTGGCCACTTGTGATATTTGAGAAAATTGACCGATACCTTTAGCCACTGACGCAAACGCACCTGACACCTTAGAACCAAAACCTGACGCCTTACTTTTCAGTGTATCAAAAGCAGAATCTAAAATCTTTTTTGATTGTTCCACTGCATTGATAAGCTTCTGATTATCTGCTTGGATTGTTATATTTAAGCCGCCTATATTTTCCATAAATTAATCTTGATTTTTTAACTTTTCAAGTTCCTCTTTATCCCACTTTTCCCAAAGCTCCTCAACCTCTTTTGTAATTGGTTTTACATTTGGTTTTTTAGTATCATCATCAGGCAGTTTTAATATATCAGTTGGCTTGATCTTTTTGCCTTTTTTAGCATGGACATTTAAAAGCATAGCCGTTGACCATCGTGCAATTTTCCAATCATTCAACAAGCTGTCATATTCTTTTTTTGCTTGTGCTTGTGTGTACAAATAAGCCTCTCTTAATGTACATTTTTCTAACTCGGACGGTGTCAAATATTTATAAAAGTGCGCCGCTACACGATCAATAAGCGGCTTTACTTCTTTTTTGAGTTTTCAACTGTTTGAGATTCAGAAAAAACATTCATAAGATTTGTCAATATTTCTGGATCATCCGCGATTTGATCTAGTAACCACTCTTCATTTTGTGCGGACGTTAATTTCTTTTTGGCTTTACGTGCGCCATCAGATAGACCACAAAAGGCCAACTTGATTAACACACCCAGTTTCATATCCTTTGTGTTAATACTAGAGATAGAAGCCCCCGTCATATTTTCAAATTTCACAAGCGCACGGATAGAAAAACGCACTGGATATTTTTTCTTATTTATTAGAACAGTTTTCATATAAGATTTTTTTTTTGATGTGAAAAACAGCGACATACATTTCTGTACATCGCCATAACTCAATCCAATTCAAGTAATTTTTTAAGAATTTGCAGCTCTAGTGATAGCACCACTCAATACAAAACTTGCAGAATAAGACACGTTTTCATTGTCCGCTGCAGTCTTTTCAAGGCCCGTAATATAAGCAGCCGAAGACGTTGCAAAGTGTCCAGTTACTTCGTCAGAAAACTTAACAGTCAATTCTGTGCCTGCATCCCACGCTGCAAAAAGAGTTTCAAAACTTTCACCCTCAGCATAAAGCGCATTGGTTGACATTTCGCCAGACTTCTGCCCAGGCCGCACCTCTTTAAATCCCCCTGAAGCTCCTGCAGTATCTTTATGAGCTATTTCTCGCATGTCAGTTGATAAACTATAAGAACATTCAGTGGCTTTAGCAACAGCAACGCCACCAATATACACGCGTAAATTATGACCGTTTATAATATCCATAATGATTATTTATTTTATAATGATTTTAAAAAATGGTTTACTTTTTATTTTTCTTAGCAGATGTTTTTTTAATTGCAGTTGATTTCTTAATGTTTGTTTTTTTCTTTTCAAATTTCTCGACGACCTTTTCAGCAATCAACTTTTTTGCTAGATCATTAGTCAAGTTTCTTATCTCACCTTCCTTGATGGCGTGCGGCGCAATGTTATAATCTTTTAGAAATAAATATGTCATAGTAAAACTGATTTTATATTGAATTTTGTAATAATAGTATGCATTGCCAATTGCTCATTAAATTCCGATTTGGTTGTGGATTGATAAGCATGGTTTATTCTTACTTGCTCAGTGTTTTCAAGTGTGACCGTGCCGCTATAATGTTGCAAGACCTCATGCACTTTTCGATCAAGATTTAAACAATCTTCTATCGTAGGACAGACAGAAACAATTTCAATGTCAACGTCATTTATTTTAATATCATCCTTAGTGCCTGACTTATTTGCATTAGGTAAAAAAAGAAGCAACATTGGTGGCTGCTCATTTTGTGGGATATAAGACAAACTAACTTTATCACCCACTATAGCAGACACGTCAGCATCATCTAGCAAAAGTTTTATAATAGCCAGCTCAGTCATTTTAAATTTCTTTTGATATCCTTGATAATTTGATCCTTAACAACTGATTTTTTTGCATCAAACGCCTCAGCTAAAAATGGCCGCTTAGGTATAAACTTTGTCCCTTGATGCACAAACCTGAAATACTTTAATTTAGAACTTATCACCACGCCACCAGACACATCACTCATACTTAAAGACCTTCTTAATGCACCGCTTTTAAAAGGCGTTCTGCTTTTGGCTTCCGCCAATATGGCATTACCACCACGCTTTATAATCACTTGTAAGCGTTCTTTACTCAATCTTTGAGCAACCTTATCTAATTTTATATTTAGTTGTCGTGCGCTCATTACACAATGTCTACCACTAATAATTGCATTTGATCTTTACGGCCTATCTCCGCGACACCTTCAACATCATATTGAGTGCCGTTATATTCGATTCTGTTTTTAAAGTTTTCCATAGCTTCATTATATCTGATAGTCACAACATATTGTATCACAGCCACTTCCTTTGACAATATAAATTTTTCTTGATCCGTAACCTTAGTGCTAAACCTGCCCGCCCTTTCTACTTTTGCCCAGACCGTCCCGACCTCAGCAAAAACCAATATTTCTTCATTGGTTAAAGTGTTTTTTGTACTTGTCTGTGATAGCAATTTTACGCGCTTATCCATTTCACCCACTGGGACGCGGCCATCTTTTTTAATTAAGCAACCCATTAACTAAATTGTATGTTTCTGTGTGGATTTAACAAAAACTGCGAAGTCTTTACGTTCCTTGTATTGTGCGCGCAATTCCCACGGTTTTCATAACTATCTGCCACGATCAACAACAATGCCTGCACTATAGCTTCTGGTATTTCATCTACAGCCGTATAACCCGTTTTACATGTCACCACAATTTCAAAATCATCAGCCGCATCATTAAAAACAGAATTATCTTTAATTATCAAAACACCTTGGTTAGCTCTTAACTCGTATGCAGTTGTAGCCACCACTTCCAATTCCCCGTCATCATCAATATATTCGATCTTAGTAATTGACTGCACTGGCAAGATCGGCAAAGTATAAACGCGCACACATTTCGTAAATGAAAGTTGCAGCATCCTAGTAAGCAATGTTTTATTCAAGTAAGTTTCTACATAATCACGCGCAGACTTGATTAAACTATTGATAAGATCATCCTCAACAGTATGATCAATTTTGAGGTAACTCTTAACATCTGTTAAGCTCAATACCTCAGTTGCAGGCGCATCAATATATTTATATCTCATGATAGAAACTTTTAAACTGTGATTCTTACTTTACTAATTCCGCACAATTAGCCTCAATCATATCTTTGGCCATTGCTTCCATAACCTCCGCCTCATCACCAACATTATAAGCCAGACCAAATGATCCAGTAGGCGACTTAAGAAACTTTACTTTCACTTTCTTTTTGCTTGCGGCCTTTGGCGTCGCCTTTGCCGCTGTTGTCTTTTGCGTTTTTGCTTTCGCTGCAGTTGCCGTTTTTTTTGGCGCGGCTTTTTGCTTTTGTCCTTTTTTCATAATGATTTATAATTGATTTGAAATAATTTGAAAACATAAAATTTTAGATTTTTGAAAAAACCGAAAACCTAAATCAATAGGCTTACGGTTTTCCATTATTTAACTAAAAAAGTAATTATGCCAAACTGATATCTTTGCAAACAGAAAAGCTTTTGGCTTGCTTCACGCCAATATCCCAGAATGTATTTGTAACAACATTCACTAGACCTTTTGTTGCCTTTGTATAAGGATCAACAATTAAATCAGCACCGCCCCAGTTAGCAATCACTACATCACTGTAATTACCGAAAATGGCCCCGTGCAATGCTGTCCCAGAACCTTTAGTCAATGCCTTTGGCAATAGGTTTGAAGTCACAGCCTTATAACCCAAAAGCATATTGATTTGATTAGACGGCCAAACAAATTGACCAGAACCTTCATCCGCTTTAAGATTCTGCAAAAGTCCTCTGACTTCTGGCGTGACGATAAAGCCCATGTTTTCAACCTCTGCGTTTTCTGTCGCTATTTTAGTAAGCATTTCAACAAGTTTTGCTCTTGTCATAGCTCCACCATTTGCACCAATAGCGATAGTATTGATACCAGAATTATTAATTATTCCCTCTGGCTCGTTCCCAGACCCGCTACCGTTCATCGCAGCTTCATCAACTTTTCTAGCTATTGCGCTGCTCAACTCATTTCTTACCCAAGCCTCCACAGAATCCGACGTCTGGATCATCAGTTGTCTTGACATCTCAGTAAACGCCGCTAATCGTTTTGGCCTTAAAGAAACCAAGTTAACTGATGGCGTTGTCTCATGCTCATCCGTATGCTCACCAGACCAAGCCGCCGTGGCCAATTGATTACCGATCGGTAGATCAACATTACCCACCAGACCCGTCATCATAGTTGCGCCGCAAGCTTCCATCACTAGACTTGGCCTTAATGCAGGGACAGCAGCTTGAACATTAGTATCAACCAAATTGCCTGCAGTTGCAGCGACCCCAACTTCAACCCTTCTGGCTTCCATCATCATAGAAGGTACACCGATACCTCTAACAGATTGACCAGACAACGACAACTCATTGACAGCCTCATCATGCATTTCTTTTTCGATACCATCAAGCTGCTTTCCTTGCGCTTTTAAATTGATGGCCCTTAATACAGAATAACGCTTTTTTGCTTTAGCTTCTGGCGTCTCAGAAGTTGGCGCAGATGGCGCAGCAAATGCGGCCGCTCTGATATCCGCTTCATAAAGACGTTTCGCATCGGCGACCTCTTTTTCGGCGTCGGCGATCTCATCTTCTAGCTCGTCGAAAGCTTTCGTTTCATCCTCAGTGAATGCGCGAACTTCGCCGCTTTCGGTTTTCACCTTGTCGGTGATAGCTTTTTGCTTAAGGATTAAAGCACGTAGTTTTTTATTTGCAAAATCTAATCTTTGTTTCATTGAAAGTTATTTTTATAAATGATTTAAAAAGTAATTTTTTTTCTAAAATTGGTGGCCACTCACTTTATTTGATTTTCCCCAAAATAAAACCAAACGAGCAACCACCAAAAACTGAATCACAAGCAATTATCTTATTTTGAAATGCCTAAAAGATGCCTTCTGTTTTGGGATAATTTTATTTTTGTTGCCGTGATACCTGCACTCGATTTAGTTACTGAATCACTTGCCTTTTTTTGACCCTTCAAATAATCATCAAACGCTGCAGACCTTTTCAAAGCATTTGGATTTGATGGAATGTTGACTATTGAAAATTCAATAATTTCAATCTCATCAAAATAATAAGTGCCACTATCTTCATCATCTTCGATAACGCCCCAGTGTCCACGGATAGGAATAAAACCTATTGACGTGGCTTTTAAAGAACCAAAATCAACCTTACGGCGTATCTTGTCAGCTAATTTATTAAGCTCTTTAGGCTCAAATTCTACACGGCCAATCAATCGCCCTTCCTTATCCCCATAAAGCGATCCTTTACCGATCACAAAGTCTGGGTCTGGCTTTTGATTGTATCGCGCATGTAGTTCATGCTGATAAGAAACAACACCATTTTTATTAAAATTCTCAAAGCGGACGCCTGCAATATCCTTTATGGCCGTGCCATGTCTATCTGGTGAGGTATCAGAAACAACAAATTCATAAATGTTACTTTCCGCATCATCAGCACGCGTCAATGCACTGTCAAACATCACACGCTGCAGACGATCTTTTGAAATTTTATTTTTTGATTTTGACATAAAAAAAAGTTATTCTATAAATGATTGTAAAAACGAACTATAAATGATTGACTAAAAATGAACACTAAATATTTAATCCTTTTCTTTCTTTGACTCTATCTTCAACCCACTACGATCAAAGCCCTCAAACTCATCTACACTTACATAATTAAGCGGCAAAATGCGTATGTCACCACCGTCAAAACTTTTCATGTCTTCAAGCTGCCTAACTTCATTAAGAGAAAAAACACCGCGATCAATTAATTTTGTATAAAATTCTGTCCGTGCTTTTATATCACCCCGTAACAATCCTTTTAATTCTATTTTTACAAAATTCTTTGATGCATCCTGAAAGACTTTATTGTCATGTTCAATTTCAAACAACTTAGCGATTGGCATTAATGTATTGATAACATACTCATCGTTTTGCTGCTCGATATTATTGAAACTTGACTTATCCAGATGGCCAATTTTATGCGGTGGCATATTAAAAAACCGCGCCACATCAACAACCTGAAATTTTCGAGAATCCAAAAATTCTGCGTCTGCCATTGGCATTGCGTATTCATAAGGCTTAAAATCAAGCCCTTCCTCTAAGACACCTATTGTGCCTGCGTTTTCTCTGCCTGCATAGGAGTTAATAAAACTTTCTTGCAAACTTTCGCGTGCCCCTTTAGATAAGTTCCCTGCAATTGTTAAATAACCAGACATAAAAGCACCACGCTTGTAATAATCATTCCCAAATTCCTCAGCATTCAAAGCCAGTGCAATGCCTTGTCTTGCTATAGAAATACGAGACATACCCTTCACACCATCAAAAGAAAGATCTGCCAGATGGATCATATCATCTGAATCAATAATCTCACCCGTTTCATAATTTTTATACAACTTAACTTTACCAACTGATTGAGATTTGAATATAAAAGGCTCAACTTTCCAAGGCTCTAAAATTTCATACCGTGTTGGCCTGCCGTTTGATCCTCTATGTATCTTGGCATAACCGTTGCCCCATAATAAAAAATTAGCTATCAATGTACGTTTGTACTCGATCGCATTGTATAATGGCGAAGGCTTTTTGGAAATTAAATTATATTGATCGTGCGTGTAGTCTTTAGAGTGTCCGCTTTGTTCACGTACATAAACCGCCGTTGGTAATGTTGACAGATCATCAGTAATGGCTTTCACACATGCAAAGACTGCAGAAAAACCCAACGACCGCAAAGGAGAAACAACCACACCATCAGAATGCGGAAAACCCAAAAATCCACGACCTGAATAAGATCGCTTTTTACTAGCTACAGCATTTGGTTTAAAAAATCTTTGAATTGCTTTGAACATATATGACAAAATTATGTCATACGTTTTTCAAAATACTTAACTGGAATTAACAGAATGGTTTGCTTTTTTGGAAAAGTTTTAATATGGGAACTAATTCAATTCAGCTTCTAGGAAAAGTAAAAATGTTTCGATACTCATGTTTTTGCGATCAAATTGATCATTATGAAAATCAATTTGTACTCTACCATTCCACATTTTAAAATAAGCAACATAGATATCCATTCCCCCCAATCCACCTGGACGGTTAGATGCAAAGTACATCGTTTGTCCATCGGCAGAAATAGCAGGGTGGGCGACCGAATAATCCCCTTTAGAACTATTAAAAGGCAATTCAATAATATCAACCCAGCTATCTTCCGCTTTTTTTGCCATGAATATTTTTAACTGTCGCTTCCCTCTTCTACTCTTATTGGCACTACTTCTAGTAAAAAACATCAGATTTCCAGAATGGGAAAAAGTAGCCGAACTTTCGTGATATTGATCGTTCACCTCTCCAGCCAATGGTTCAGGATTTGAAAGTCGTCCGTCGGTGAGCCTAGAATAAAACAAGGTTGATAATTTTTTCTTCCATGCATTTAATTTTCCTCCTCCGGCGGTAGCTGCGTGTTTGGATTCCTGTTGACGACGGGTAGAAGTGAATATAACACCATCGTTTACTAATACCGCATTATAATCAATCTCTTCGGAGTTAATAGCTTTAAGATTCCCCATATTGATGTTACCAAAAACGGATCTTATTTCATCTCGGTGAGTAGGTACGATATTTGAAACTTTTGTTGCTTCCTGAGCAAAAGATATAGTAGCAATAAAATAGAAAAACAGGAATAGTCTAAACGTCATAGTCGAATAAGGGTAAATGTTTTCTTGAAATATTTGGCATTGTCTTACTGACAAAGTAATCAACAGGGTTGTCTAGGTAGTTCTCAGATAGGTACTTGAGATATAAATATCAATGCAAAATATATTCCATGAATAGCGACTTATCTATTTATTTTCAAATACCTAAAAAAATATCCCGAACTACTGACGCTGCAAAAGTTCGGGATAATCCTTGTTTCTTTGTATTTTAGAAACCTTACTTATATT
>ENA-ORXM01001507-ORXM01001507.1-marine-metagenome-genome-assembly--contig:-NODE-1507-length-32348-cov-3.443215_pt1 | contig 32348 bp, 37 predicted proteins | sample MGYA00237867_ERZ511480 | MGnify/ENA primary metagenome ERZ511480 (study PRJEB26309, sample SAMN06266103) | marine metagenome | isolation source: Algal blade | place: United Kingdom:Sidmouth, United... | reverse complement strand
ACGATGATCTTTTGTTATCATCATTCCACAGTCCTACACCTGAAGCAAAAGCTGGATTATCATTGTAGCCCTCTAAAATTAGTAAATTTGTGTTACCGGTCTCCACTTCAAGTTGATTTTGAGCGAAGGATAAGGTCGCAAAAGTAGAAAACAATACGATAAATAATATTAATTTTTTCATTTTTAGATATTTTAATTTTAAGAAATATTTTAATGTTTACTTGCTCACAAAACATGAGCAAATACTGTGTAGTCACAGTACCTATTTGGTGCGATATAGCAACATAAATTATTACGTAATTTTATTTAAAAAAAAGATCCTATACAAACATAGGATACTAGTGTAATAAATCTTGTTCTAGACAAATTCTCACCAAGTGAGGATTGTTTTTTGCTCCCAGCTTGGTTCTAAGTTTGGACACATGAGACTTGATAGTTTCAGGAGATACATGTAGTTTTGTTCCTATCTCTCTATAGGTATATCCGAGTGAGACATACTGCACTACTTCCAACTCTCTAGAAGTGATGCAGACTTCTGTTTTTGAATCTATATTTTTTGCCATTTTCGTTTTTTTTACTATACATGTTTATATGACATTATCAAGCATCAAAAATACTATCTACGTCTTACAAGCAACACACAAACTCCAAATATCATCAGACACACACTCATCCACTGACTCACACTCAGCACTCACAACTGCTCATAACTTGGTAAATCTTTGAAAAATTCTACAGAAAATCTTACCACACCATATCATATCATATACACACCAGCGATCAGTCATGGTCTGATATCGCTATCCTTGCGATAAATAGTAATGAATAACATCCATCATAAAATGAGAAGCAAGGCTCATTCACCTAGTGACTGAAGGAAGTTGGTATTGACCCTCTCTAGACTATCTACCTGATCAAACACGTTTGTGAGTCACAATGACTGCAAGACATTTACTACACCAGTAGAGACTTCAGATATTGGGTTGCCGACAAGTTCTTGATTGAGATAGTTGCCATATCTACCTAGCAGGCTCCCTATAGGCACGATCAACAATACCATATCACCAAACAAAAACAACTCATCTCTCGTGAGGCGATGCTTGCGGACGAGATACAACAATCCCAGGACCACTCCACATATCCCTCACACAAAACTCATCCCTCATTGGTTGATCTGTAGTATCTCTATGAGATGCTGAGAATAATATCCTCGCTCATATAATAACACATGACCTAGCCTCCCTCACACAATCACCCCTACCATAATGATCAAGAAGATGTCATCCAGCTTGGTCATCAATAGTTCGTGAAGTCTTGGGTATTTTTGGATTCTGGTTACATCAAAAAACCGTCATCTGGGCAATCGATACAAAAAAATATATCAAACCAAAAATGAGATAAGATAGAAGATACCATATCGATATATCGGTCGACCAAACAATTCAAATGCTATCATATTAGACAGGTTGGATAAATTAGTGAAAAGTAGACAAGTCGGTGAGAGTGATGTGTCGTCATCTCGAGTGACATAAGAAACGAAGTGATCCCGTGTACACGGGAAGAGATCTCATAAACAATACTACAGATATCTCCACTACGCTACGCTTCGGTCGATATGACAAAGAAACGAATGGTGTGTTACTCGTCTCACCCTGTCTTCTTCAGCTGTGATTGACACAGTTCATAGCACTTCTTGGCTTCATCCTGGAGAGTGATGATCTGCTGGACGTCTATGAGTTCTTCTGATTGGAGCAGCTCGTGTATCTCTTGCAATCTCTTATATGCTTCAGCAAAGGTCATATCAATATGTATATCAGATAAAGCAAACTAACAACTAATCACTATCCACTACCAACTATATTTATATTCATTCTATCACCTCTACTGGCGTGTCGATAATCAACTCATGCAAGAATGTAAGCACCACAGGTATCAACAAAAATGCTATCATAGATCACAAGACTTTTTCAGACATATCATCATCTGACCCAAACTTGTTATACTGAATGATATGTAACAAAAAAAGTCAAAACGGCAAGAGCATATATTTGAATACTATATCAGCATTCTCCTCAAACACAGGAAAAATCAGCTCAATAAAAAATCAATAGATATCCACAAACAACTGCAATCACAAAACATATCCCAAGATACATATCATACAAAAAATATTGGGAACAAACCAAAAGTCGATAGGTTTATAGAGTTTTAGCATATGATTAAAATTTTTCAAAATTTACTAATGGCTTGAGTACATCTGGGACAAGTATATCTCCCTCAGCTGTCTGGTAGTTTTCTACGATAGCAGCTAGTGCTCTCCCTAGTGCTACTGCAGTACCATTGAGTGAATGCACAAATTGCTTATTCTTCCCGTCTTTAAATTTGATGTTGGCTCTACGGGTCTGGAAGTCAGTGGTATTGGATGTGCTTGTTACTTCCTTGTACATATCTATACCAGGAAATCGTGCCTCTAGGTCATACTTCCTAGCTGCAGGTGCTCATAGATCTCCCGTACAGATATTGATCCTTTGGAACGGTATCCCCAGCTCACTAAATATCTCTTCCTCTATCTGTCTGAGCATCTTATGCTCTTTTTCGCTATCTTCAGGTCTGACGAAACTCACCATCTCAACTTTTTCGAATTGATGAAGTCTGATCAATCCCTTGGTATCCTTGCCATATGTCCCTGCCTCTCTACGAAAACAGCTACTATATCCCACATATCTAATCGGCAACTCATCTACATCAAAAGTCTCGCCCGCATGCTGAGCAACCAATGGCACCTCTGCCGTCCCGATCAGTCGTAGATCGTCCGTCTCCCATGGAAGATCAATCTGATTATCTTCTGACTTCTCTTTATTTCATCAGACTTCTTCAGACAAAGATGGATTTACTCTGTATAAGTTTGTGCTATCGTTTGGCAAAAAACCTGTCGCAAAGAGTGCATCCTCTTTGACCATTTGAGGTACGAGCGTGAGGTTAAATCATTTGTCGATCAGCTTATTGGTCACTCGGGTGGTGAGTGCTAGCTGGAGCTGGGCAAACTGACCTCTCACGATCTGAAATCTCGATCCAGAGAGCTTGACTGCTCTCTCCTGGTCTAGGAGACCTTTGGACTCTAGGAGTTCCCAGTGTGGCTTGGGTGTGAAGTCAAATACTGGCTTCTCTCCGATATATCCATCATCACCTCATAGAGGCAATACCTGGTTGTGATCATCAGATGCTCATACGATCAATTCCTCGCCATCATAGGTGATAGGTGGACTTGGTATCTTATTTAGCAGTGATTTAAATACCGTATACTCTGACTCATAGGAGACTTCGAGATCTGCTATCTGAGTTTTGAGTTCTACTACTTGAGCGACGATATGTTTAAATTCATCAGATCACTTGTCTGGCATTTGTCAGACCTTAGTAGAAAGGTCGTTTCTCTGTGCCTTGAGTGTATCCAGTTGGACCTGTATTTCTCTCACCTTGTGCTCCGCAGCATCAAACACCTCCCAGTCGATCTGGGTGTTTTTTTGTTGTGCTCAGTCTTTGTACTTCTGAGGATTTTCTCTATAGTCTTTTAGGTTTATCATTTATTACAAGTAGTAAATAATTAAATTTATTACAATTTCTCAATAGGTTTGATTAAATGATGATATTTTTCAAACATATAATGAAGATCTTTTGTAAATCTTTCAGGATTTGATTGCAACTCTTCCAGTAGCTCTTCTTTGGAAAAAACCTCGATTCAACTCACTTCTCAATCCACGAATCTTAAAGGTCAATCATAGTATCAAATATACATTTTTGTAATCTGTGGATAAGTGATATACTTTTCGTCAACCAATCTAATGGATTCAAAGTTATCTATATGATCAATCTGTTTGAATATACCAATAATTGATGAATCAATCGAACTTACCCCCCCCTCAAAGTCATCATTAATGATACTTGATGGTATACCGAGCTCTTCTGCACACTCCTTTGTCAGAGTTGTTTCTCGAGACTGTCATGCAAGTACATGTCATCATACGGTTTTGTCATACATACCTGTGTTTTGCGACTTCAATTTACTTCTTTTTTGAAGATATACTCTTCATTGAGAGTTCATCAAAAGGCATCTAATAGTTTTTACTTTGTGTATAATTTTACCAGCCGTATTCCACTCATTTTCATAATACTATAAATCTTTTTACGATTCTCATTATTGAGAAAATTTCAATCAATATCATATAACTCTAAAAACTCTTGCATCAATATAATGAATTATATTTCTAAAATCTAGTATCTCAATTTTAGAGTCTCTCTACTTCCCACTAACACTCAATGGATTCACCACCTCTCAGGTGACGGTCTCAGCCGTTATACCAGTGATGACATACTCTGTGACTCATCAGAGTTGCTGTGTGGAGTTGGCTTGCGTGCCTCACTGAGACTCTGGCATAGAGATGAGCTTCTTGGCCGTTGCGAGGAAATTTTTGAGGCGAGAGGCGACGATCATCAATACGATCACTCAGCCTAGTATAAGGAGATATGGCATGGGATCTCACTGCTCTCATAGATTGAGCAGCTGTACCGCATCACCACCAAAAAACACAGCCGCGAAGAACAGCCAAAACAAGATACTTCACAATCCATCCTTTTTCTTATTCATTACTGTATTTTTACGACTATTTCCGTATGTTTCAAGCAGAGAAACAAATTTTAGTCATCTCATAGACATGCTAGACTCCCCAGAAAACATATTCCTAGCAATCGGGTTTTCGTGACTCGGCTTATTTTTTGGTTTCTTGTTTGCCAAGATATTTTTTTATCAAAATATCAAAGGACAGCGCAAGGATGCGGTCAAAAAATCTAGAGATGTGACGCTGTGATACGTCCACGAAAAACTTGCACCCATCTTACCAAATTTCCCATATAACTACAAGGATTTGACCTTTTTGGGAAAATGAGTAGATTATGTTGTGTTTGATGGGCTCTCAGAGTGACAGCTCAGGCAAGTAGTATTCTTGGAGATCAAATCTGGAGGATCTAGACTAAACAAGAATGAACAACAGATCAAAAATATCGTAGGAGCTCGTAGAGTCAAACACGAGGTTATGAGAATCAAAAAAACGAGATAATATAATATCACTAAATCTAAGTAATGGAAATAAGACACAAAGATCTAAAGTTAATTATATTTTTTATGCTCATCTACTTGCTTTGATGGGGACTTTTTCGCGTATGGTTTTTCTTTTTTGATGATTTGCCAGAGGTTACGATCGACAATCTCACTGACATCGCCCAAAAAACAATCGTAACAGATAGAAATGATACCCTCCTGTATACATTTTTTGAGGAGGATAGGACGTATACATCCTATGAGGATGTGCCAGATTATGTGACTATGGCGTTTTTGAGTACAGAGGATCGCAACTATCGAGAGCATCGTGGTTTTGATACTATAGGACTGATGAGAGCAGTCATCAACAATCTGTCCGTATACCTAGGCAATTCATCGGGTCTCCAGTGAGCATCTACCATACCACAACAACTCACCAAAAATATGTATCTCACCAACGAAAGAACTTACAAAAGAAAAGTGCAAGAACTTGTGGTTACTCGTAAGATATATAGCACACTCGACGATTTCTACGCTGATATGCATCCTGATCTAGAAGAGAGAAAGATAGACCTATTGGTCAGAAAAAAAATTATAGAACTCTATATGAATCTGATATTTTTGGGCAATAATTCGTATGGCATCAATATCGCATCTCAAAATTATTTTGGGAAGGATCTTCAGGATGTGACTCTCCTGGAGAGCTCAATCCTATGATGATTAGCCAAAGCGCCAAGCACATACAATCCGCTAGCCAAAAAAGCAAACATGATGGGAGATTGGCAAATATCTGACGGTAAAGAAATATTTTTGGCAAGTGATGAAAGGACTAGCAAGGTATTTTTGAATCAAATCAGAGAATCTTTGGAGACAAAATTTGAATTTGAATATCTTGATGTGCTCAGACCTGATTGGATTACTTTTTTTTGGTGAGGATCATTTGTAAACAATGACGTAGAATACAATTACCAATACATACCTGGAAGAAAAGATTTTGTTCTCTGGGCTATGTTTCAAGAGTGATACATCACGCATGCAGAACTGATCAACGCTTTTTTAGAATGAATCGATTATGATTTTGCCCCTCCTCAGTATCGCTATACGATCGAATCACCTCATTTTGTATTTTTTGTGAGGGATTTTGTACTCAATAATCCACAACTAGAACAACTGGGAATATCACTCAATGATATACTCAGGTGATGATATACCATCAAGACTACACTAGATCTAGATATGCAAAAATCAGCACAGACAGCAGCCGATCTCACTAGAGACCAGCTACAAAGAGATGGGGCAACCACTAGGGGTATGTTACATGTAGATAGCACAAATTGAGACATACTCTCATATCTATGATCGGTAGATTATTATGATTCTACAGTAGATGGCCAATTTGATATTGTCCAGGCAAGTAGGCAACAATGATCTATACTTAAGCCTTTTGTGTATGCAAAACTGTTGGAAAATTATCCGATTTGAATAGATGGTAATATATATGATGCTGCATATGATCTGTGACCAGGACCTGTACCAAACAATGCTGACGGATGATTTATGTGAAGAGTGACTATATCTAGGGCACTAAACAACTCTAGAAATCGAACCGCTATCAGAGCTCATCTCGCCAATGGTGGAGAAAAACAAATGAAACCATATTACAAATCATTGTGACTCACAGATCTACCTACAGATGAGACGTATGGATACACACTTTCATTGTGAGCAGCAGAAGAAAGCTTGTTTCATCTAGCTCAAGCTTATCTCCAACTCTCTACCCCTCTAGACAAGGTGCCATATGTCAATCCTATACTCAGTATTCAATGACCTAGCTGAGAAATTATATATCAAAAGTGAGAAGATTTTCATGAAAGGATAGTACCAAAATGAGTGGCCTACCAAATACGAAATACCCTAAAAAGACATCGAGAGGTAAGTCCTTTTTGGCAAGAGCGAATCACCTATACTGGCCTGTGAGAATACGCCATCAAAAGTGGTACCTCAGATGTCAAGATCAACTGAGTCCCATACGCCAAAGACGGTCTCGTGGCTATATACAATCCTGATCACACGATCGTGTCTTGGTGAGGCAACTTAGATAGCAAACCACTAGCAAACAATATGCTGTGAAGCAAGCTCAACAAACCTCTCATACAGACATATATAGATGAGCTATGACCAGAGATCATGCTCCCAAAAACTATCTACGCAAGACCAAATGACCTACTACCTAATGGTATATACAATAACACCAAATATAAAGAGGTCCCTGACAACATAGCATCATATCTATGGAGATAGATCAGACTAATAAAAATCTTATTCAAGTACTTCATTTACGTATTTGCCTGATACCCATCATAAGGTGTTATTGTCACCAAATTGTATCTGATACCATCATGATTGTTCTGATACAGCATTTGCAATATCTCATATATCTAGCCTCCCTACTTCCTCAAATCATAGTCACGCTCATCATCTGATACGCAAAAATCAAAGTCTATTTTGTACTACTTGAACTTTTTTGGTAATAACAGGCTGAGGCGCCACGACTATATCTATAGAATCTACTACCTCTCAAGTAGCTACTGATCAACTAGCAGCTAGTGCATCATCCTCAGCTCACTCGATTCAGTTATTTCAATTGCCAATAGTAGTGTCGATGATGCTTTTTGCCTGAGTATCTGCTACAGCTGATTCACAGTCATAGTCTTGTAGATATTTTTGTGATCACAGAGCAAAGAGTGCATTTTTGCATATCTTCTCAAGATTCTGTGCATCAGATCATAGACCTGCCCATACTCTCTTAGTGCTATCCAGATTTTTTTGGAGTACGTCAGTGACTTGCTGATTTTCAATTTTTTGGATGATGCATTCCATATAGGTTATGTATTCTGTACACGTTCATATATCTGTATAGCTTTTGATATCTGGGTCTGTATCTATACCTACAGTATTTGTATTTGCGGTCCTAATACCAAGAAACAACATAAATCAAAAAAGGAACAAAAGAAAGAGAGTAAAGAGAGAATTCTTCATAGAAGAGAGAAAAAATAAATAAAAAAATCATACTTATATGTCCCAAAAAATCAATTTGTAGTGAAAAAATTGAATTACAAAAATCAATCAATCAATATAATTAAGAATGGTCAGAGGATATTAGCGTATATAATCATACCGATTCCCTATCCAACGCAGTCAATATACCACCCATACCTAGTTGATCTCAGATCCAGTGAGCGATAGATCTGATATATGTCCCAGATCATACACTCAGTCTGACCTGCAATAGAGGAAACTCATATGAGATGATCTCATAGGAAAGTAATTCCATATCTATGTCGATATATATCGGCTCGCCTGCTCTAGCATACTCGTAGAGCTTTTTTCATCTCACTTTCTTGGCTGAAAAGGGTGTGAGTGGTCGCTGTGAAGTACCCAGCTTGGTATCAAGTAATGATGTGATACTCTCAAGAGTAGGTGGTATTAGATCATCTATATCGAGTTGCTCAAAATATGCTCGATGATCCATGTCTCGAGTATCTGATTTGCGAGAAAAATCTATCGTCGCAATATATGACTTATCAAGTCAGACAAATTGTGAGAGTTTTTTGGTATCTCTCTCAATAGCTATCAGCATCAGACCTGTTGCCATAGGATCTAACGTACCCGCATGTCATATTTTAGTTTTTTTTGGAAAAAGTTTCTTGATCTTGTGGATCAAGTCATAGCTTGTATATCAACTTGGTTTATCGATAAGCAAAAACATGTGAAAATTATTCTATGAGTCCTAGATCTTTGAGTGGACTCAATTTATCATTGATAAAAAAATGTCGTGATTCTTCTGGTGATGAGATCTTGATGAGATCTTCTTCTTGTTGTTGTATGGCAAGTATTTCATCTGGTAGATTGAGGTTTTCAGGAGGGATATTTGCCTTATTTCTAAGTCTTACTACCCGCTCTCCGTCATACAAGACACCGTTTTCGTGTCAGAGATAGTAGGGAGCTCGATCACTCTCCAAAAAAGGTTTTTCAAAGTTTTGTATGAATGCTGTTTCTTCTTTTGTTTCGTCGATATTGTCTCTGATGTCTTGGATGGAGATGAGCATGTTTTGTCTATTGAGGTGTGCTTTGACTCACCAAAAAGCAAACATCAATGTAGCAAAAAATATAAGATACCTCCAATACAATGTATTTCTCAAAAACTGATGATAACGCATATCTAAAGCTGAAAATGGAAAGCTAAAAGCTAAATAGCAATTTGTCATTGCGAACAAAGTGTGGCAATCTCCTGATGGATATCTTCTCTTTTCTTACTCTATTTCTCTTCTCTTTTTATTCCCACAATATGTATCTATCTTTCACCCCATCGTATGCAGACTTGATATGTAGGATGTCTCATATCTTGGCTCATCACTGCTCTAGTCGGAGGAGGATATTTTGGTTAGCGAGCTCAGACCAAAACCAAAACTCTGTTTCTTGATTGCCTCGAGGTATCATATACGCGAGTGTACACATCTCCTCATGTGTCACCGTCCATATACGCACATCAGTATGATCACCCTCTGGATCTAGATATCTCTGCTCGATCAGCACAGGTATCATATCTACTGTACTATCTACGAGCGTTGCATGCGCTGATTCTATAGACACATCATCTCAGTGATCTACTATACTGATGATTTGAGGATTTTCTACAGATGTTCTAAGCGAATCGAGCAAGGTTTGCATGCCAGTACGAGTAGCAGCTGAGACAACAAAAGTGTTTGCATCTATCGTAGAGACTCCGATATCTAGATACTGACTCAGTTGATCACGACAAGACTCAATCCATCAGTCTAGATATTCTTGTATGATCTCCTCATCACCTAGAAGATCTGATTTGTTGATGGTCCAGATGATCATTTTGGTCCAGACAATATCTTCCCCATCCTTGAGGGACAAAAACAGTGTATCATCAATGATCTCCAAGCTCAGTGATCATTGATCAAGTCTATGCTGAACATATGACATCAACTCTCACAGCAAGACCCCAAAATCATTCCATCCACTCTCCATCAAGCTCCCATCAATCACAAAGCACAACACTCTACTCTTGAGTATATGTCTCAAGAAATCATTGCCCAGTCACTTGCCATCTGATGCTCATGCGATCAATCCTGGGATATCTATCACCGTAAAACTCTTACCTTTGTGATCAACTACTCATATATTGGGTACCAGTGTAGTAAAATGATATGCTGCAGTCTTTGCTTTGACATTAGAGATATTATTGATGATCGTTGATTTGCCGACACTGGGCGTCCCGACCAATGCCACATCCGCTAGCATCTGCAGCTCGAGAGTAAGCTTCTTTTTTTGTCATGGTTCTCATAAGAGATGCACCTCAGGGTATTGATTGGATGGAGTCACAAAATGCATATTGCCCAGTCATCACCTCCCTCACTTGCACAGCAATACTTCTTGGCCGTGAGTAGTGATATGAGCAAGAATTGCGCCTGATGTAGCATTCTTGATGAGCGTACCTAGAGGTACTGGTAGGTATATATCCTCTGCGTCTTTGCCAAATCTATCTCTAGATCCACCCTGCTGTCAGACAGGTGCACGATGCATCACATTGTATCTATAAGGCATCAGGGTCCACTCGTTTTCTGATCATACAAAAAACACCGACCCTCCACGGCCGCCATCTCCTCCCGATGGTCAGCCAAACGGGATGTTTTTTTCTCTTCTACCAGTAGCTACACCATCTCCTCATTTGCCAGATTGGACAGTGATCTGTACTTCATCAAAAAATTTCATACTATCTAAGTCTAAATTAATTATTTTTAGGTGAGTATATAGTACTCATTATCAGTCTACTTTCAACCAATCACAGCTATGAAAATTACCATACTTGCTATATCAGACTCAGACAAGCACTTTGCCAGTGCGATCTCTGAGTACACCAAGAGACTTGGCAAATCAATAGATATCCAACATATCAAACCTATCAAACACGGTACCAGAGACCAGATCATATCCAAAGAAACAGATCTGATCCTCTCCAAAATCACCAAGAGAAAACAAAAATGAGATAACATCGTCCTCTTGTCCAAAGGAGGAAAGGCTTGGACAACAGAGCAGTTTGTAAGTAAGTTTAAACCATGAAAGACATATACCATCATCATATGATGACCATACGGCCTAGACGAAAAAACCCTCCAGTCGATGATCGACTATAGGATATCGCTCTGAATGCATACGATGCCTCATGGACTCGCACAGCTAGTGCTACTAGAGCAAGTGTATAGAATCAACACTATACATGAGGGGAAGATGTATCATTATTAGAATTTTAATTTAGTTTGGATTAGTATTAATATTCTCAAACGTATCCATTATGGCTTGTCTAGAAAAACCAAGTGATTCATTATTTTTTATAAGCACTGCTTGAAGTATTGGAAAAGATGAAACATGTTCTACGATATTATATCAATTTGCTTCACAGTACTTTATTGCAATATCATGTGCAGTTTTAGCAAAATCAAAATTCATTCAATCATTTCATCTTCACAAAGGCATGTTAGAAGAATCTTTGTCATTCAAATCATTTCTAGCCACTCAATAAGATTTTAAATAATCAATTTCAAGTAAGTATTTTCCTTGACGATCATGATCTCCTATCTTAAGTTTTCAAAAAGATATTTGAAATAATCAACTATATCAAGAAACCTTTTCTTCATGAGAAAAATCTTTTACTTCTCCTGAGTCTTGATTTATAGAGTACCATTGATTAGTCTCATTAAATTTATAATCTAGTTTTATTTTAGAATCTAGTTTTTCTAATTTCATCATATGCACTAAATATAAAAGCTCTACATCTGATCTTCACTATCAACTCCTTTTCCAGTTCTAATAGCCTCATACTCCTCTTCTCTAAGCTTTGCTACATAGTCATGAAACATAGATTGCTCATAGTTCATGGCTACTTGTTGGGGCTGGATGTTTGCAATTCTTTCTTTTTGAAACAGTATTCGTTGTGCAGTGATAAAATACGCGGAACCGATTACAAGCAGAATAAATAAGGCAACGGCCATATCTCCTGCAAGACGTTTCAAGATGATCATAATTTTGTTTTGATTAACCACTAAAAAGGTATGTAAATAATTTTTTAGTGTTCATTTGTTTGGCAATTATATATAATAATTATAATATGTCAACATATATTAACAACTTCGTAACATTTACTTTTTTATCTCTTGTTGGATCATAGTATCGATTCTTTGTTCTATGGTCATATCAGTTGGTTTTTTGACTTGGTTGACGTATCTCAACGTATACAACACTAACACAAACTGTACACCTATATACAAGAATATAAGAGAAAATCTAAATTGCCCAGATAGCGGAAGTCTAGCTATAAAATATAAGTTGATCAAAGTTGCAACAGCATTGGTGCCTATCCAGTGGAGATAATCTTGCCTCTGCAACAAATCATGTATACGAAATCTATTGCTAGCAAAAATCAGTATGCTATTGAGGATACTTCGACCTACACCAAACAACACCAGCCAAAAAATTTGATTGCCAAATGCATGGATGATGCTGAGATAGATCCCCAGGTTGATCAATACAAATGCAACTGCTCTCTGGAGTTTGTGATAAAATCATATCTCTCTAAGTAACAAATAATTGACGAAAAATGCCGCTACCCCAAATCGGAACATCCCCTGAGTCAGTCGCATATCATCAGCCCCAAATCCCCTCACAAACAAATATACCTGAAATAATACCAATACTACATTCATAAAACTAATCGAGAAGGTAGTATTTTTGTTGAGTGAACTGAGAAAATGATGTCACTGCATTACCATATCCGACAAAAATGGGATCTTCTTGGTCAGGATCTGCTTGCCAGCCAGTATCTCCTCTACTAGATGCTCAGGACGTACGGTAACCTCATCTTTGATGCTACGATAGTACCGCTTGATGCCATATATCACCACATATACTGCCATCATATATATCTGACTCAGTATCACTGCACTTGGTAGATCATCTCTGGCCCGCAGATAGATCAGTATGATCACACATATATTAAATAACACAAACAGCATATATTTGTCAAAGTCAGTAGACTGCTTGCCTACTGCTCACAAACAAAACACGATAAACCCATATATCGCCATCGTCATAACCAAAAAAGCCATCACCAGATGTACAAACGTAACCGCATCTACGGAGCCTCGCATCTGATACAGCAGCAATAACAATGAAAGATAGTATCATACGTGAAAAATTTGTATTCCATCCTTATAATTGTACAGATATGAGCACAATCGTAAGACTATATGCAATCACACCAACCAAAAAACCTGCTCCGATCAGAGGTCGGCATATATATCTACTAATCCCCATCATCAAAGAACGACTAGACTCCAGGCTATCACCAACGCATGACTAGTAAAAAACTCATGCATCGTATCTAACGACCATATATTATCTGCATCTAAGCCGGTGTCCGTACCGGCGTGTCACTGACCGCCAAGCGGCACTGTCCCGCCAAACACCAATGCCAACATCGCTATCAGCGGTATCGCACCCAGTCGCCATACGCCGATCACCACGAAGTACAGGATAAAAATAAGATTAGTAAGAAAAAACAGGACTTGCATGAATATGTTATGGAAAAGATCTATAAATGTCTTTGCGATGAAGAATCCTGGAAAACAGCATGGCATCTCAATCAATAAGTACTCAAATTCTATAATTTCAAATCCTTATTCTGTAGCAATTCTTTGCTCATACGATTTTTTTGATATCACAGTGCATATAAAGATGATCTATAGATACAACAGTCTCACATACATCTATTAGAGTATCTAGTTTTAGAAGTATCTCTTTGGGACACTTCTGGGTATCTTTACGAAATCTAGAAGTGTAATTATTCTTCATTGATGAGGTTTTTTAGATGTGATCTAAAAGCTTGAGGATCCTCTAGAGTATCATTGTCTGAACTCTCTACGATCTTGGCGAGCAATCTATCCTCAAGATTATCATAATGATCCAACACAAATCCAAGAAACTCACCAGTGGTCATTTCTTTTTTTTGTGTATCAATAGATGTGTGAACGATTACCTGACTCATCGAGATGATAAAATAATAAAACTACACTATATATAAGGTAATATATAAGCTTTGCAAGTTTTTTGAGCTAAATGAAAAGCCCTGTAAGATATACAGGGCTTCGTTATTTTTCTTCAATAACAATACATCAATTCATAGTTTGTATTTTACTCCAATAATTTTGACTCATCCATTGATTAATGGTCTCTGTATACTTTTTTGTTTCCACAAATGAGATTCCAGTAGTAATCTTTCTATTCTTAGCCAAGATTGATAATTCTCTAGCAGTAAAGCCAGCGAAAAATGCTGCACTTACTGCAAAAATAAATGACACTATATCTTGCGAGGTCATTAGCAAGTTTTTAATTCCAAATAAAGTCACACAACCGACAATCAGTGCAACGAATAACTCAAAATACAAAAGAGACTTCACTAGTTCCTTGCAAGTCACAATCACAAGTTTTGGAACAAAAAGTAAACTCAATATTGAACTAATAAAGGCAAGTAGTAGATACATAAAACATCCTAATCCATAAAGGGTTGAATGAAGGAAATATTTCTTGATGCCATATGTTTGCAATTTTATCCACAACAAATCATATTCATCTCGGAGTAGTAGTGTCTTTGTGTTATTTCTGTCAATACTACTAGTCAACACTGGTGCTCCATTTATCTCTCTATTATCGAGCAAGGATATAGTGCTTTGTACCAAATTCTTTTTATTATCAGATAATGTGAATTTAGGCATATTGGCAAATAGTGTAATTTTACTTTTTATAAGCGATAATTTATCAAGATTTATATAATTCGAAAACAGGAACAATCCAATAATAATTACCACTATAGGTGTATATGATATATGACTAGTAAGCAGCAGTATGTATATCGGGACAAGTAAAATAATGATTGTAGATTTGCGTAGCAAGGAACCAGAGCTTTCAATACTATTAAGCTTTTGAAGAGAAGTTTTGTTGTCTCGTTTAGTCTTAGCTTTTTGCATCGATTTAATTCCATTTTGACATATAGAAGGTAGTTGAGGCAATAAGAATGTAAGTACGCATGCACTAATTGCATACATATAAACGATTTTCATATCCTGTGTAAAAAACTCAATCACTATTGAGCCAACAATTACCAATGCAAAGGAGGCAAAAAAAGCCCAATTTGATGGCATCTTCCAGGAAGATTTTAAAGATCTTTTCATAATTAATATTTTTGATTTAAGAAAATTTTTATTTTAGACAACCACATACTATCCATATCACATACCAATACAAGCATATTTGACAAAAACAAAAAACAATTTCCTCTTGCAAAATTTGAATCCATCAGTATACACACTGTCACTTGTTGCAAAAAATCTCAAATAAACGAAAGTTCAGTTCATACCATATATTTTTGCATTTTTTATATCGCTAAAATATCTCACTAGTGTCACAAATTACTAATTATATACTTGACGAATATTTTGCAGACTGAGTGATGTCTGTACATATCGTCACGGATCAACCGATCGTATCCAAGCAGGGTAAGCCAGGCTGATGGGAGATGGTGACGAGCCAGAGATCGCTGAGTGCTGGTCAGATACAGACGCTAATAGCTGATATGCTGAGGGAGATACAAGAGATGAACGATGCCTTTGTGGAGATAGAGAGACAGCACTCACAGGTATTGCAGATCGGACCATATAGAGTGGTCGTGGTCAGACCTCCGCTGACCAAGAGACTGGAGATCACTGCGGTGAGACCGGTCACCAGTAGGACACTCGAGCAGTATGAGCTAGACGACAAGGTGCAACAGCGACTCTTAGATGAAGCTCGCGGTGTACTCATCACAGGTGCTCCAGGAGAAGGTAAATCCACCTTTGCTACTGCATTTGTAAACAAACTCGCAGAAAAAGATATCGTGATCAAGACCATAGAGTCACCTCGTGACCTCCAGGTCGCAGACAATATCACTCAGTATAGCTTTTCACACGCACCGCACAATGAGATCAGAGACATACTCCTACTGAGTAGACCAGATATAGCCATATATGACGAAGTGAGAAATACAGAGGACTTCTTATTGTTCAAAGATTTGAGACTGACGGGTATATGACTCATCTGAGTGATGCACGCCACCAAAGCGATAGACTGAGTGCAGAGGATGCTGGGCAAGATAGAGATGGGACTGATCCCACAGGTGATAGATACGATCATATATATCCAGTGAGGTACCATAGCACAGATATATACATTGGAACAAACGGTGAAAACCCCGATCGGGATGAACTCAGACGACTTAGCTCGTCCTGTTGTCCTCATCAAAGATCTCCTCACCGATGAGACGAGATACGAGATGTACAACTTTGGTGACAGTGTCGTAGTGATGCCCACCGATCAGGTCGGCACCACGAGCATGCAGCACAACGCTATATCCAAATTTGCCAAGGCAGGTATACAACAGTTTTTTGAAGATGAGCTGAGATGTCAGGTAGCTGTAGAAGTCACCTGATCTAGTAGGATCACGCTCTATGTGCCTACTAAGATCAAACCAAAAGTAATCGGTAAAGCGTGAGTCCGCATACAACAGTATGAAAAAGAGCTCGGGCTGAGTATCGGTGTCAGGGATGTATCAGAGATGAGCACACCGCAAGACATATGATGAACAATCTGATCCAATGCATCAAGCTCACGACATATGTGAAGCTCGCAATGAAGTATCCCATACGAGATCAACGAAGTCAGAAAATGAAAGAAAATCATCATCCAGATCAAGCTCCCAAGAGACTATGCTCATACAGAAGTCACATGTATGGTATGAGTCAAGCTCATGTCATTTACCGCCAATCACAATGCTATCATTCAAATACGTAGGATGAAGCTCATCAACGAGATCAAGGATGGAAACTTTGGCATAGTAGAGTAAGGAAGTTGTTGGTTGACTGTCATTGCGAGGAGATACAGAGCCTGTGCTGACAAAGGAAGTATGGCAATCTCATAAAACAATCAGCATGACGAAATACTTTTTATAAATCTACCATATGTTATGAAAAAATTACTCAGTATATCACTACTTACCTCTACTGCTCTCGTTATCGCTGGCTGCTCTAGTAGCACATCTACTACACCTAGCGCAGTCGTAGACGTAGATCCACTCACCGCAGCACATGCAACATTCTTGCAACAATTTGCAAAATGTGAAGAGAACATAAAAGATTGTGCTTCAGTAGGTCGAGATACAGTCATCGAAGGCACTATCAGCAAAGTACATGATGGTGTAGATCTAGTAGATATATCAACTAATCAAGGAACACCTACTACTATCCCGATACTCACAAATACTTATGATGGAAGGACTACTGTACTAGTAAATCAGTCATGAGAAAAAATTGGTATCGAAGATGTAAGTGTAGGAGATGCAATAAAAGCTGATGTAAGAGCTTTTGATAGGATAGAAAATGGAGAACTAACCGAGAAGCTGGGACAGTATGGGTATATCACGATCACACAACAGTAATTAATAAGTAATGATGAATGGGTAATAATTATTTTATAATACAAGTTTCTATTTTATATGGTAGGAGATATGGATCGCGAGTGATATGAGTACAAACAACCAATGTGTGATCAAAAAATATTGGATTATTTTATAAACACTAAAGAAGCAATTCAATTAATTTTTAATCAACAAGTCCATGATGAATGCTCTCTATATGCAGAGAGCCCTAAATGAGTTGAACAATCATTTAAATTTGGTCATGAAGATACATCAAATAGTCTTCTTCTCGATGGTAAAACACAAAACGCAGTAGCAATTATCTCATGAAGACAAACTTCTTCTCTTGAATGGACTTGAGCGAAATCAATCCTAACAGATGATGTTAATATAGATTGAACAAAAAGAAAAAGTGCCATAGAGGAGCATGGTGACAGAGTACAAGAGAGCCTCAATCTAGATGCCTGGCTTCAGTTAGGAGACGGTGAATCACATTATTCATCAAGAAATATCTCATCAGAATAATGAACTAATCATATAACTATCAATTTTTAATTATAAATCATCAACTAACATATGAACACCTTCCACAACGCAAAGATCATAGCAACTATGTGACCAGCTCTAGACAAAGAGACAGTACTTTCCAAGATCATCAACAATGTTGATACGTTTAGGATCAATCTCACTCACGGTGATGAGGAAACCAAAAAAAAGTATATCAAGATGGTGATGAAGCTTGATAGCTCCAAGACCATCATGCTCGACACCAGAGGTCCTGAGGTCAGGACTAGAAACAAAGAAGAGTTAGTGCTCAAAAAAGGTCAGGAACTCCCTATCGAGCATGCAGAATTTTTTAAAGATAGTTTTGATACACTATATATCGACTACAATCAGACAGAAAACGTCCCAGAAGGGACAATACTAAATATCGACAACGAATCAGTCGTGGTAGAAGTAAAAAAATCAAAGTCAGGTAAGTTGATAGGAAAAGTATTGAAAGAATGACTTGTACTCATCAATAGGCATATTGATTTTGAGGGATATATACCAGAGCTCCCATATATGGGCGAAAAAGACAAAAGACATATCGTCCGAGGTATCGAACACAATGTAAACACCATATCAGTATCATATATCAAAGAACCGTCAAATATTGCTGAGATTAGAGATTTTTTGAGGACGGTAGATGGAGAGCATCTCAGGATCGTAGCCAAGATAGAAACTCTTGATGCTATCAAAAACCTTAAGTGAATTATAGAGTCAGCAGATGGCATCATCATCAACTGGAAAAAACTCCTCATCCTAGCAGACGAAAAAAAGGCTCTCAAAATCAAAAAAGATGCGATCAAATACTGTCATACTATAGGTAAACCACTCATCCGAAATACCGACATGAATGTCGCTAGCAAAAAAGAATTCAAAAAACATGCAGAAATAATAAGAGAGAAAATATCCGAATGAATCGATGCTTTTATGCTCACGAGAGACTCAGCTATAGCGGAAGACCCAATAGAAAACGTGTTTAAGCTCTACGAAATCATCAATGAAGAAGGTATCCCAACCGTCACTGACTACTCACTCAAAAATGTAAACATATCACCTGACTCTATCATATCAGACTATATAGCATACAATGCATATAGAGCCAGCAAAGAACTCCCTATCAAGGCAATCATATGCCCTACCGAATCAGGGTACACTGCAGCCAGACTCGCAGCTCTCAAGCCAGAAGTACCAATTATCGCATTTACCAAAAACGATGTAGCCTACAGATACCTCAACCTCCTCCGATGAGTCAAAGGATATAAGATAGCAGATACCTTCGAATACACAAACATCAAACAAGTGGGGAAAGAAATCATCAGGATATTGTTCAAATGAAATATCTCCCTAGACGACAAAATCCTCATTGTCCACTCCTCTCTCGAACAAAATAAAGCAGGTATGATAAATGGTATGGAGCTGTATAAGTTTAAGGATATATAATCTTTGGTATAATAAAATAGTATAGATATTGTATTGACTAATTGAATACAAAATATATAAAATCAATGATGTGATTGCCATAATTAGGGCAACAAAAAATATTATTAACAGTTAAAAAATTAATGGCCTTATGAAAAAGGATGGTAATTTAAAAAACTTTTTAGGTACATTGTTACAGATTTTACCAGAATTCTCTGACAATGAAATTTTATTTTGGGAATCAAATATAGACTTACTAAAACCATTATTAAAGAAATTAGAAATTCAAAAAAATAATGAAGTATTTTTGATTAGAAATCAAAAATATCTTAAACCGCTGGAGCAATATTTCATACTCTGGACTTGGTCAAAAAAATGGGGGCTAAATATAAGCCCCACAAATCTGAAGCAGAGCAAGATCAAGATGAAAAATTTAGATCCTAATAAGAAATATATTTTGATTCCACAATTTAAAACAGAAAGACAAAGGATCTTATTCGCAAAAAACATTCTTAGTAATTTGATCTTTTGGAATTTTGGTATGAGCAATCCATTTCATCAAACGATATTTAATGATTATATAGAAAATAAGAATGATCGTCAACCTGAAGTAGAATTAAAATGGGTTGAACTAGAAAAATCTTTTTGGCTCAATGTAGAAAAAAAAGATGGTGTAAAATTTACATTTAAATTTAAAAGTGGTTTAGAATCTGATGGAGAATTCATTAGAGCTGTCTATTACATTTTATCTAATTCATTAAAAGAAATTATAAAAAATAGAAAGCCTCATCCGAGGTATGGTCTCAATTATATATTTCCGCTTGGTGTTAAAATTAATAGTGAAAATAAGCAATGCTATTTAATCTATGACGCTTTAAAGAATAAATACTGGATTTCTACAAAAAATTACTAATTAAATATGGTTCAGAATCATTTTTGATTCTGGACTTTTTTTAATATGCACCACTCTTGCAGTGGTGTTTTCTTTTCGTATAGTAGCGTATCATTTATAGATTTTCAAAAATTATGTCTCTACCTATCCGAATCCTAATCTTCCTCGCATCACTCGTATGACTCGTGAAGTCTTCTGATTATTTTACAGAGTATAGCGAGAAGGTCTGACTTATTTTTGGGATGAGTAGTTTTATCATATGAGCGACGATCGTGGCGCTAGGTACATCGCTACCGGAGCTGCTCTCAGGTATATACGCTATCACATGATGACTCTCAGAGTATGTGATAGACTGAGCCGTAGGGTCCAACATCGCCAATGTGCTCCTTGTGCTAGGTATCTGAGCCGTTATGGCCAAAACAATGAAAGTAGATAGTGAGCTGATAGATGTTGATCTTCCATTCTTCTTTATCTCTATGGCGATGTTCTTATTTTTTGCTCGAGATGGAAGCATCACACGACAGGAGTCCATATTTTTGTTGGCTTTTATTGTGATATTTGTGGTATATAGCATATATAGCGGTGAGTCCTCTGAGACACAACACAACAAACTCACAGAACTAGAAACCAAAAAAGATAAGTCAAAAGTACCGCTATATAGCGTCATCATACTACTGAGTATGGCGATATTGGCGTTGAGCGCCAAGTATTTTATCGATAGTGTATTGGAGATCTCTACTATGCTATGAATCACCTCATCGTTGCTCACTTTATCGATAGTGGCACTGGGTACATCCCTCCCAGAAGTGCTAACCTCAGTGGCCGCTATCCGTAGAGGAAATCACGGCATCGCCATCGGAAATGTGTTTTGATCCAATACCTTCAATCTCACACTCATCACATGAGTGCCAGCATTTTTTGGGACACTGACCGTATCAGAATTTACCCAGACATACTGATTTGCATTTCTCATCATCGTGACACTCACAGCTATATTTATGACCCAAGACAACAAGGTGCAGAGACGAGAATGAATAGCTCTCTTATTGTTATACGTTGCGTTCATCTCAAAGTTGACCTGACTTGTTTAATTCTACACTCCTATGAAAAAACATCCTCAAGCGCAAGAAATTAAAACTCTTCTAGATCAATCTCAAAAGATTGCGATTTTTGGTCATCGCAATGTGGATGGTGATGCATTAGGATCTTGTCTATGACTAGGACAGGTATTAGAAAACCAATGAAAAGAGGTGAACTATTTCACCACACAGACACCATCTACCTCATTTGATTTCTTAGAATGATCTAGTAAATTTCAGATCAATTTTGATTATCATCCTCACTATGATCTACTCATCTTCTTGGATACAGCAAATCCAGCTCAGTTGTTGTGAGATTTTTGGGTTGGTCATGAAGAGTATTTTGATAAAATGCCTACTCTAGTCATCGACCATCATATATCCAATACCAACTATGCAGATACTAATCTCGTAGACGATAGCTCTATCGCCACATGTGAGATAATGGCAGAACTTCTACAAGACCTCTATACGGATGAGATAGATGCCAAGGTGGCGACATATTTATTTTTGTGACTTTCAACTGACTCGTGACATTTTATCTACGAGAGAGACTCGACTAGGACCTTTGAGGTAGCGACATTTTTGTTGTCTCGCTGAGCAGACAACAAGTCTATCATCTCCAATCTCTATAGAGCGGCATCGTACAAGAGTATAAAATTTGTCTGAGTGCTCACAGAGAGAATCACAAAAATACCGGGTGTGATCTACACCTACTACCGTCACGAAGAGCTGGAGGAGTACGGTGTAGACAAAGAAAAAGCAGGTAGCATCCTCGGCATCATGACTCGCATTGCTCACGATGGTGTGTTTGCACTCATCAAGATACATGATCACGAATCACCAGCCTTCCTCAAAGCCTCGCTCAGATCCAAGAGTGACGACGTAGATGTATCACAGATCGCAGGCCAGTGGGGTGGTGGATGACACGTCAAGGCAGCTGGTCTCAAGACAATGATATGAGATGATTGGGAAAGTGAGTTGGAGAGTTTTGTTGGCAAATTACAATAAAAAAAGAAGATGACAAACCCATCTCCTTATAAAAATTTGCAAACAACTTAGATCGAAACTCCAACTATCAAATGATCTTGTTTGATACATTTTAGAATTTTTGTGTCGATGCTTGTCCTAATTCTTGGTAATACATTCTTAGCATTGAGCCAATGGGTAGAATCAGAACTGATTGCTTGAAATCTTTCAAAAATTACTTGGTAGTCTCTTTCTATTGAAACATACGATAACTGATGTTTCAGAGGATTATCCTTGTAGGTATTTTGCACAATTGCAAAGAATCTATTTCTTCGCAACTCAGCGTTTAATGCACCATACTTAGGAAGGGCTTGGGTTTTTTTGATCGCATCAGTACATTTACATATCAAGATTATAGATTCAATTTTCTCATCCTCATAAGAGTTATATTGATCTACTCCATCCTCAACAACAATCTCCTGCTTACTCCATTTATTAATAACAAAAAGAGTGCAAATAAAAGATATACAAAGCACTGGAATTAAAACTTTTTTTGACATAATTTATATTTTTTGTTTCATCTATATATAATTATTTAATTGTATTTGTCAATACATATTTCTCCACTTGAAAAAATCTTAAATAAGCATACTAACTACTCTATACAACTTAATTACAATTAACGGTGGGGTGGCCGAGATCTTTACTTTCCTACACACAAGACGAATGTCGTAGTGAGTAGTTGAAAGAAAAGAGAGCGGAGAGTGCATCTTACTTGAAAATGAAATATCAAAATGAATAATGAAACTACCTGTAAGGGGTGGGGTGGCCGAGTGGTCGAAGGCGCTACCTTGGAAAGGTAGTATACATTCATTTGTATCGAGGGTTCGAATCCCTTCCCCACCTAATTCTAACTCACATAAACAATATAATACCAGGAGATGGATCTATACGATCTTAGCAAGAGGATGAGAATCCTGTGCTGAGCTTGTCGAAGTAAATCCCTTCCCTACCCAATTCTTTGATGATATACAATCTTATGAAGCTATCAGAACTAAAATCATATCTACAAGAGTGTGAGTATCCTGTATTTCAGCTACCTAGCTGAGAGATTGTGCCTGCACACTACCATATCACAGAGATCGGTACGAGTACCAAGAAGTTTGTCGACTGTGGAGGGACACTGAGAACTGAGAAACATACTACTCTACAGCTACGATATAGCAATGACACAGATCATCGCCTCACATCTACCAAACTACTCAACATCATAGATTTCTATATGCAGAAGGTATCAGATAGTGACCATATGCTACATATAGAACACCAATGACCTACTATCCAGATCTACTGACTACAATACATTAATAATACCTTTGTACTCACTCCTACATATACCGACTGTCTCGCCAAGGATGCTTGTGGCATACCAAGCACATCAGACACTGATAACAAAAATAGCTGCTGTGGAGGTTGATGTTGTTAGAAAAAGAATGTAATTATTTTATCACATTTTAACTTGACATTAATAATTGGTTTAGTATACATCCTCTACTGACATGCTGAATCCAAAAAATGGTAGTGAGGTGGTCAGACGGTAATTCTAGATTTTTTGCTATCATTGACAGAAGCATCCAAGGTTTTTTATCTAGAAATTCTTATGCCGGACACAAAATAACTGAGGATTGGATTGGTGATTTTTTTGCCAGTCCTTTTTTTTATACAAAAAATCGTAACAAACTAACCGTCGCATTCCGTATTAACTGATAGTTTACGAATATATGGCAATCGAAGCAACTGAATGAGAATAGTTACAGACAACAATCTCTCTTTGATAGTGAGATCGGCAAATATTAGGTTCCGGTTATCTATTTGCCTAGAGTTTTTTTGTTACTTTTTTGGGGCAATGCCAAAAAAGTAAAAGAAGAAGCAAAAGAAAAGAGATTGCAATATAAAACATTTCGAAACTATACTGACGATCATATACCAAGTCCCACTTATAACTTCACAAGATTCCACGTCGCTTAATTTCACTATTCGTAAACTCATAGGAAATTAACCGACTCTGAATGACGTGTTGTCTATACATGTCCTATATTCTAGATCTCTCATAATCACTTTTTCAAAAGATATACTAACCATATAAAATGAGTGTTATATACCATGTAAACTAGCCATCTCTTACTTTTTCCTTATACTACCCCACAATGATCTTCGAATTTAAACAGAAGTCGAGTGACTTTTTTGTCAGCGAGCAATTACCATTTGTACCTACTGGAGAGGGAGAGGCGTTTTTTGTGTATATCAGCAAGAGAAATCTCACCACTCACGATATCATCGATCACCTCCGCAAGGAGCTCGGTATATCTCGTATGTCGCTAGGTATCGCATGACTCAAGGATAGGAAGGCCATCGCCAAGCAATGGATCAGTATCTATGACAGAGCGCTCACCAAGGCTGGAGGCGAGAAGGTATTTTTGGAATCATTGAGTAAGATCGTGAGAATCGTGAAGACCACGAGACACACTGCTCCACTAAATATGTCCACTCCTATCACCAATGCATTTCATATCACGTTCAAATCAACCAAAAATCTCTGACAAAAAGAAAAGCAAAAAGCTCTCGAAATCGTACAGCAGCTCCTAGACGATGGCTATCCAAATCTGTTTGGCAAACAACGTTTTGGTATCAATGGGAAAAACAGTACGCAGTGATATGAGCTGATGGCAGGTAAATCCAAGGAAAAGTTTAGCAAACAAGATGCAGTGTTTAAGCTGCAAGCATATTCTAGCAAGTTGTTCAATGATTTTGTGGAAAAGAGAGCGAGGGCTGGACTAGCACTCCTAGACGGTGATATCGTCACACGAGTACAGCATGGTGAGATACAGTATGGTATCTATCACGATGAGGGTCAGACCGTACATCAGGTGGATATCCGCAGCGATCGCAAGAAATTTTTGTTTGTGCCTAGTACGACTGGTGAGATACACCCATATGATGAGATGACTATGACCGTCACTGGTCCAGTGGCAGGACACAACTGTGCTATCACGGATCCTCAGACTGAGGCGGGCAAATGGGAACAGTCGCGACGAGCTCGTCATCATCTCGATGCGCAGAGTATGAGAAAGTATAGTAGCTATCCAGTATATGGTCTCAGAAGGCCGATATGGGTGCTGCCGACACAGACCAAGGTCTGATACAAAGGTGACGATCTTCTTATAGATTTTACCCTCCCGAGTGGCTCATATGCGAGTCTTGTGTTTGATGCGTTGGAGAGAGCGTTGAGGTAGGAGTTGATTTTTAATAGATATAATATATATTGTCAATATATTTATATTGTATAAAGTTCATATGAAATCAGATGAGTTAAAAACATTGCATGAAACTGTAACAAATTTTTTTAACGAAAATTGTATAGAAATCATAGATATATCAAAGAAAGAGACGATAAGTATATTGTGTATATGAGCAAATGATAATATAAGTGAATCAAAAATATTTAAGACTTTTTATGAAAAAATTTGAGGAAAAAAAGTAAATATAACTACACATCTAGTTAATAAGATAGGTATACAACATAAAGTCGAAGACGATATAAATCAATTTAATACTTGTGAAACTCATTTTATTTGGTGAGACGCTAGACATTCAATAACATATGAAAAAATACTTCAAGATATTGAAAAGAAATGATTTGATCATATACATATCAGTCATCCAGATTTTTATGACAACCATTGAATCATCTTCTCAAATAGTTTAGATTATCTTACTTTATGATGAGTATTTAGTGCAGTATACAGAGACTCTGATGGTGCAAAGTTTGAAAATGCATTTAAACGTATAAAGTCACAATGAAGAATAAAAGAGCTATTGCATAATTCGATCTGACAAGATAATGATGATATAGTAGAATCTACAATATATGTCTGAGAGAGAATTGGAGATGTAGGCATTGATGATGCAAGTAGAATTAATCAATATATAGATCAAACAACTCTACATTGGAAAAATCAACTCTCTTAGTTCTCCTCTCGCAAACACCCCCAACATCCCTATACTCAGACCAATACTCAAAAATCTAGGTAGAGTTCGCATCCTAGATTTTTGTTTTGTGTACACAAAACCCCGCGCCCCTTAATAGGGGAATGTGTATCTTACTTATCTCGATAATCATCGAGCTGATTAAGTCTCCCCTCTTAAGGGAGTTAGGGGGTTTATTTATCAATATTCACCTTATGACTACTTTCAAAGACCTGTGACTGGCACAAAAATTCTTGGATGTACTGGATGCGGAATGATACCATACGCCGACACCTATCCAGGAGCAATCTATTCCTGTGGCACTAGAAGGGAAGGATATTTTTGGTTGTGCGCAGACAGGTACGGGCAAGACGGCATCGTTCAGTCTACCTATGTTGCAGCTGCTGGATAGCACGCACGATGATAGCGATGGTCGCAAGGACCGTGTGTGGATACGCTCGCTCATCATCACACCTACTAGGGAGCTCGCGATACAGATCGGAGAAAACCTTCGCAAGTACTCTCGCAAGACCAATCTCAGGACGACGGTGATATTTGGTGGGGTCAAGCAAGGAAATCAGGTTAAGATACTCCGCAAATGAGTAGAGATACTCGTAGCTACTCCTGGGAGACTCCTGGATCTGATCCAGCAAAAACATATCAACCTCACGCGTGTCGAGGTACTTATCCTAGATGAAGCCGACCGTATGATGGATATGTGATTTATCCATGATATCAAAAAAATCAACAACCATATACCCAAAAAGCGTCAGACATTGTTTTTTTCTGCGACGACGACGGACAAGGTGATGGATCTGGCTGGTGAGTTTCTCACCGATCCTGCCAAGATCATCGTGAGTCCCGCCTCCTCTACCGTGGACACCATAGATCAGTCCCTATACACCCTATCCAAGCAAGACAAAAAAGAACTCCTCTATCATATATTCAACACCAAAAAAATAACGAGTGCGGTCGTGTTTACCCGTACCAAACACTGAGCCAACAAAGTCGAAAAAAATCTCAAAAAAGTATGAATAAAAGCAGCAGCACTACACGGCAATAAGTCACAAAACGCTAGACAAAAAGCGCTCAATGCACTCAAGACTGGAGAGATACAGGTGCTCGTCGCGACTGATGTAGCAGCGAGAGGTATAGATATAGATATGCTCTCTCATGTGATCATCTATGATGTACCAGTAGAGCCAGAATCATACGTCCACCGTATCGGGAGGACAGGGAGAGCTGGTGAGACTGGAGAGGCACTTATGTTTTGTGAGCCAGGCGAGATAAAGTATCTCAAAGAAGTAACCAAACTGATCAAAAAAGATATACCGCTCACAGAAGATCAACCGTTTCATCTAGATTTTGACACCCTCACGAGAGAGCAGATAACAGAAGCAAGCAAGAAACCTGCCAGAGGATGAAGAGGTGGTGGATGATGAAGACAATGAGGTCGCTGATGAGACAGGAATCGATGATGAGGTAGCAACCCTAGATGAGGTCGCACAAGATCAAAATCTAAGACTAGCTCAGGAGACAAAGGAGGGGAAAAATGATCAGATAACTCAAAATTTGGTCTCAGGCCAAGCTCTGGCTCTAGTAGCAGCAAACCAAAAAACAAATCCAAGAGATTTGGATCTGGTGGCAAGAGTGGCGGTAGACAGAGGAGAGATTAAGTATTTAAAGATTTCAACTCTTCTCGGTAAAAACGTAGTTGTTCGGTATATATTTTAACGTGATTAAGTATTTTCATATCTTTATCGTATTTTCAAGTAATTAAATCTTCACAATCTACTGATAGGATCTGATCAACTTCATTCTTATCAAATCAATACGGTCAGTCAGAAACTCAATAATATAGATAATAATACTCAGCTTGAGTATCAGTTATCTTTAGTCAAATATCATGTAAGACTAGATCTACAGATACTCACATTTCTTCCATTAGCTCTTCGGCAGCTGTTTGTTCTATAGTATGTCATGCGGCATTATGTCATCATGGCATATCTCGTGATCATGGATTGGTGGCTTTATTAGGAGATCTTTTTTGTAACACCACTTCTCACTTAGTGTTAAACAACATGATATGTGCCGCTCTATGGTACCTCTCATTTGTATTATGCGCTTTCCTTTTTTCAATTATTCATATCTCATTATTGTCCTTATCCACCTCTACCAATAACTCATCTTGAGAGTTATTCATACTTCTGATTGTCGATTCTATGTCAGATAATATATCAATATTTTTTACATACATATTTTCAAGCTTTTTAGTAGCATTTGAATTTAATCGAATAAATTTATCTAGATCATCATTTGGAATTGGATATCATCCTATGTACTCGAATAAGAAAAATAGTGTGACTCCATATGAGCGTCTGTCAGTTCACTTATCAGATTGAGCTGTAATTAATTTTTTCAATTTTGCGCTCACTCAAGGTAATTCCTTGTTAAGAATTCTTAATGCTGCATCTTGAGGAGACTCATCGAAGTGCATGCGGCCTCCAGGAAATAATCGTTTCTCTTGATTTCAACTCATATTATCACGATTTCTACGTCATATGAGAAATTGCGGCTCTAAATAGAGATTCTCTTTGTTTTCTTTAAATACAACAATATCAACATTCAATATTGGTGGAACACGATCTTGAAGCTCTTTGAGCTGCATCTCTTTAGTTACTTCAAACTGCATATCTAGTTATGTCTAAAGAATTATATATTCTGATAATATGGATTTCTTATATCAATTTCAAATACACAAGCACCTCATCACCATCGCTTACGCGAAGCTCTTTACGAGCTTCTTTTTTTATAGGTAAGACATAAAGTCATATCTCCTTGCTAGGAAATACACTCGTCTCTCGAGTATAAAATCAAATTCTCACTTCGACTTTTACAGATTTTCGTCATCTCTTCTTAGGTTGTGATTCTTGGTATTCGTGGATAATCTTACCGACTTTTTTTGGTACAGAGATCATATGCCAGGACGCTTTGGTCGTCTCTGGTTGTCGTTTTCGTATATTAGCTGAGAATGAAAGATCTTGCATAGTGATTATATTATCAAAAATATGTATTAACTCCATACTTTCAACCCAATCTATATCCCCGTCACTACATCAAAACCCTTGCGATATGATCCTAGTAGAGCAAATCAATAACAGCTGCAATTTGGTAGTATTTTTTTCAACTTCCTGGTCACGGTGTTCATTGTCGCACCAGATCAAAACACATCATCGATGACGAGTACACGTTGTACTCATTTTTGAATTGTTGACTCATCTATAGCAAATAGCTTATCAGCATTTTCTATTCTATTGCAGATGCCATTTACTTTTTTTTGCGGTTTTCTCCCTGCAAAGGAATTGGTCTGTGTGTTGATATACTTCAAGTGAGGATAGCTCTTCATTAGCTGGGTCTGGATATACTCATTGAAGCTGATCTGTCTCGAGACATTGTTTGGTATGACCAAGATGGTATCGATATCTAGATCCTCGAGCAACGCTTCAAATTTTTTATTAAAATTCTCTATATAGAATCTCTCTATCAATTTGGGATCCTGAAATTCTTTGACCTGTTCCATCGTCGCATAGTTGTTTGATTTGTGTGCATCGATCTTGTCCACTCACATATACCACAGCCCATCCAGTCGCATCTTATTCTTACATGTATTGTACTCTCAGCGCAGTGAGAGTAGCTTGGTACTCGCATCATATAGTCCATACTCAGCACGATACTGGTCCAACAATAAATATAGTAAATAAAAGTGAAATTTAGGAAGTATGAATTGAGCGAAGCGGTATTCATAGTGACTAAATGAAGCGAATTTACTATAATAACAAAGTTGCGAACTTTTTTCCTCAAAGTGCCCCATTACAATACTCAACAACTACTCTCACAGGAGTTTAAGGAATTTTGAGGGTATCTATGAGCTGAGTACCCAAAGAAAAACTAGTATAGTGCAATACTATGCTAGCTTGTTCTGTATTATTTATAAGCGTTCGTTAGTAGAACAGAGAAAGTAATATACAATAGATAATTATCAATCCATTTTACATCATCTTTCTTCTGAAGGAGTGCCATTACTCCACTCACCTCATAGAAGCTTGCAACCTTTGGCTTCTGTGAAACACCCAATACCTTCATGATATATGTATCATCATTCATTCTTTAATGTAGTTTGAGTTATCATCTGCGAATTACAAATACAATTAAATCAACTTTCTCATCTGAAAATTCATCAAGTTTCGGTACAAATTTTTATTTTTTCAAGAATCTTATTTTTACCAACCACTCATAAACACAAAGAAGTTTCATTTGTTAGTTTCATGCGACACCATGGATTTTCTTGTTTTTCATCATAGATTTTATTTGAATCCATACTCGTATTCTTTATACAATTTCATGTGGGTTGAAGACATGACATTGTACCTGGTGTTCGAGGTGTTCAAATTGGACAATCTTCAAGCTCAGCTCTACAAAGAGTACTTTCGCACTCAGCTAATCAGAAAGCTCAAAGCGTAGGTTTTTTTTCACTACATCGTCAATCTATACTAGAATAAGATGAAAAATCTAATTCATCTACAATTAAAACATAATTCTCTAACATTGTTTTCACATGTAATAGAATATTACCTACTCTTGTTGAGATTGTATTAGTATTATTATCAATTTGTAATGCTTCAAGTTTTTCATGAATCTTGATTAACTTTAGTGCTCATCAAGGTTCAGCTGAAATAGCTTCAATCTTTACTCAAATTGTGTGAAGTATTTCTGCATCTTCAATTGTAGGTACATAGGTTGGATATCATGACGCAGTTCCAAGGAAAAGAATTACACTGAATAATAAAGGTAAGTATTTTTTCATTTATATTGATACTTATAAAAATAGCTTTCTTTAACATTAGATAATTATTTTAATAAATCAATCACTACTTAATATGTAAACTTATTTTATTTTACTGAATTGATATATTGTCATTAACTTATTTCGTTAACTTAAGACACATTCTGTTAACTAAACTCAGAAAACTAAGTTTATAATATTGATTTTTATATCATAAAAAAAGCTGTGTTAAAAATATAAATAACATATTTGTGTGTATAAATCATATGTAAATTATTTACATGAAAAACTCTCTAAAGGCAGTTATTAACTGGAGCATAATAACTAAGTTGCAAACTTTTATACTCAAAGTGCCTCATTATAATACTAAACAAATACTCCCTCAAGAGTTTAAAGAATTTTGAAGGTATCTATGAGCTGAGTACCCAAAGAAAAGCTAGTATAGCGCAGTACTATGCTAGCTTTGTTTGTATTATTTATAAGCGTCCGTTAGTAGAACAAGAGAGAAGAGTGTATGCATCAATTAGTTAAATCAAATATTGACTTTATAACAACTCGTAGCTATAATTACTCTAATATTTACAATATCTATAAAATAATATGAATCTTTGAATTATAGCTTTGTACATTATAACTGGTTTGATAAGCCTTTTTCTAATATCTTTATTTATTGGTCGTCAACTCATAAAGAAATGACAAAAAAAATTTGATGAAACAGCTCTTTTGCAAGAATGAGGCAAATTTATTACAAACTCTGCAGGGAGAAGAGTTGAGTACTATGTGTATGGCTCTAAAGATAAAAACGCTCCAGTTGTAGTGAACATTCATGGCTCTTGATTAGAAGCTTTATTCGAAAAATGACTCTATGAGAATATTTGTGAACAATTAGA
>ENA-ORXM01001506-ORXM01001506.1-marine-metagenome-genome-assembly--contig:-NODE-1506-length-32362-cov-6.707728_pt1 | contig 32362 bp, 22 predicted proteins | sample MGYA00237867_ERZ511480 | MGnify/ENA primary metagenome ERZ511480 (study PRJEB26309, sample SAMN06266103) | marine metagenome | isolation source: Algal blade | place: United Kingdom:Sidmouth, United... | reverse complement strand
CATGCTCCAAAAATTCTCGTTTCCAACTTGATATCTGGTTGGGGTGTAACTCGAATTTAACAGCAAGTTCTTGAAGGCTTTTCTGATCTTTTATCGCTTCAATAGCAACCTTGGCTTTGAACGATGCACTAAATTTTCTTCTTGATTTTTTCATATTTGACAGGGTTAAATTACAACTTAACTTACTGTCCTAAATTTGGGGAGTATTATACAATATCCTCTTTCTTTAATCTGAACATCGTAGCTACAGTAAGATCTAAAATTTATTTCCTGTATTGCGTTACTATAACAGCGACTTGGTCGTTACTTATTCCTCTAATTTTAGAACTACCTCCTCTTTTTCTTGATTCACAATGTGTTACTGGTTTTCCTTTCTCAGAGTTCAAAAAGAACGTCTCGTCGCTTTCTATAATGGCTGTAAAATCATCTTTTTCTAATAAGAAGGCTAGTATTTTATACTGGCAATCAAAAGCAGTTTTCTTTTTTATTTGACAACACTTCCTTTACCTTACCTAAGCTTTCTCCTGAAGCATCAAAGCAAGATAATCATTAATTTATCTTTACTTTACAAACCTGCCATCCATTCCCCTGTGTACGCTGTTGAGCTTCGATTATACGATTTGCATTTGTAACGCTGCGAGCCTTTATCTGTGCTAGACTTAACATACTTCGGGTGAGAGCAATGTACGCAACACCTCCATTTATTATCCAACATATAGCGTCTTGACTTTTTGGAGTCATACCCGGATTAGATGATAACGCCTACAATTCCTTTTACAATTCTAACCCTTCTGCTTTTAAAAAGAGTAGAGATACCAATCTTTATTCCCCGTAAATCCAGAACATAAATACGAATAAAAGCTATATTAAGCAGAGTCCAATACGATTTATAAAACACTCATTTAATTATAGTTGAACTAATTGCTTATATCCAAATTTAATTTTTAGCAGCAGGGCTGTATATCTAATAGAGAATTAACAGTAGAACTTGGGAAGATTCTCATTTTTTGCTAAAAAAATAAATTAGGTTTTATGTAAGAAACAAGTCATTTATATAAATTAAAATCGGTTTAATTAATCTTGTTCTATACTTTTCTCCTTTCGTGGTCAAAAATCAATGCTTTGTACCAATTTTTGATTTGAGTTTCTAAGACATTTTTAACTTTAAAAAAGTAAAAGCTATCAAACGCATAAAAATATTAGTAGGGGGAATGCATGTGTTGTGTTTATTTAGTAAACTAACATATGTACTATTAAAAAAGCCAATCTATATGATTGGCTTTTGTATTGGAAATACTTTGTATTTTTAATACAAAAGCCAAATCGATACAAATACATTGTAAGCTAATATTAAACTACTTTAATAACTCAAATTCAGTTAGGAATCACTAATGCTTCTGCTACATCTTAAATAATACAAAATAAAAGCTTTCAGTGCGTAATTTTAAGGTGTTGATTCTATATAGGCTTGCTAAAATTTATGCCTAATTATTGACCCTCTTCAAAAATATTGCTAAATTCTATTTTAGACTTGATTTAATATTTTTTTCTAAACATAAAAAAACAAAAAAGGCTTCACATTTCTGTGAAGCCTTTTATTTATTACTGTGGGCCCTACTGGATTCGAACCAGTGACCCCCTGCTTGTAAGGCAGGTGCTCTAAACCAACTGAGCTAAGAGCCCTCTTTCAATAAATAACTTATCTGTTCTGATAAGCGAGTGCAAATATAAGACTCTTTTTCTTTTCGCCAAAGAAAAAAGATTAAAAATTTACACAATTTCGGCTACTACAAAAGTACTTCCTCCAATATAAACAAAATCTGTTTCTTTAGCTGCTTTTTTAGCTACCATAAGTGCCTTATTTACAGACTCATATGCGTTTCCTAATAATTGATACTTAGCAGCATGTTGTTTCAAAATAATTTCACTTAATCCTCTAGAAATATTTGGTTTGCAAAAATAATAGGTTGCATTTTTTGGAAATAGAGGCAATATTTCTTCTAAATTTTTGTCATTAACCACTCCCAAAACCACATGCAACTCATTATATGTCTGCTTTTGTATTTGTTTTAACACTAAAGATAACCCATCTTTATTATGTGCTGTGTCACAAATTACTGTTGGTAGCTCCTGCAATTTCTGCCATCTTCCTAATAAACCTGTAGTGGCAACTACTTGAAGTAAGCCTACTTCCATATGCTTATCTTCCACCTTATAAGCTTTTAACTCTTTTATAACTGATACGACTCCTTTTATATTTTTAGATTGATACCCCCCTAAAAGGTCTGAATTATACTTTTTGTGCCGTGCTTTGCTAGCAAATACAATATTAGCATTTTGTTGTTCTGCGATAAATTTAAATACTCCTGCTGTTTCTTCTTGATATTCACTAATAACCACAGGAATATTTTTTTTTATAATTCCGCCTTTTTCACTCGCTATTGCTGCTAACGTATTTCCTAAAATATCAGTATGGTCATATCCAATATTAGTAATTAAAGATACTTCTGGCGTTATTAGATTGGTAGAATCTAACCTACCACCTAAACCTACTTCTATAATAGCTATATCTATTTGCTGTGTTGCAAAATAAAGAAATGCCATACCTACAGTCATTTCAAAAAAAGAACATTTATTTTGTTCAAAAAACGCTTTGTTTTTTTTTATAAAACAAACAACATAATCTTCTTCTAAAGGAGTACCGTTAATTTTAATACGTTCTCTAAAGTCTTTTAGGTGAGGAGAGGTATAAAGCCCTACTTTATAGCCTGCTTCTTGCAGTATAGATGCTAACATGTGACTACTAGAACCTTTTCCATTAGTTCCTGCTACATGTATGCTTTTAATTTTTTTCTCTGGATTCCCTAAGTGCTTTGCCAATGCTTTTATAGAATCTAATTTACCACTAAAAGCTATTCTTCCTTTTTCTTGATACATTGGAAGTTGTGCAAACATCCAATCTAAGGTTTCCTTATAAGTCATTTATTATACTACTCCCCTAATTTAAAATTAACAACCACAAAACCAACTTGTTTATTGGGTGCATTACTATCTAAATTCCATTTGTGTTTGAGTGCAGTTTTCTTTGCTGGTTCTAATAAACAAGGATGGTTATTTGTAGTTCCTTTAACCCCTGGTGTTGCGCTAATAACAGTGCCATTTTTACCTACTACAATTTTGACCACTACCCTACCTTCTTGGTTGCAATTTTGTTCTACTTTCCCTTTGCCTACTATAGAACGCCCATTTAAACCATAACCACCAGCACCTCCTGCGCCAGTACCTGGACTACCATAATAACTTGTTGCATAGGGGTTTCCTTTTACATTTCCTTTGTCTCCTGCTGTATTATCATCTCCTTCACTACCGGAGGCAGAACCGTTGGATTTGTTGAGCCCACCCATCAACTGATCTAATTTCTTCTTTTTTGCGTCTTTTTCTCTCTTGATTTTTTCTTGTGCCGCTCTTTTTTTTCGCGCCACTTGTGCTGCTTGTGCTTTTTTCTTTGCTGCTAACGCTTTGCGTTTTGCTTCTTCCCGCTGCTTTATAACAACAGATTCTTCACTTTCTTGAGTAAGTATTTTTTGGGTAGGTGTATTTTTTACTGCTGTTTTTTCTGGAACGACTTCCGCTACCTCTTCAACTTTCTCCTGTTCTACGGGAGGTGTTATAGGTTTTTTATAAGGTTCAGATTCAATTTTTTGTTTGGGCTGTACCTTCCCACTACCATAATCGGTGGTGCCAAAATTTATAGCAATACCTTTTTCTATAGGTGGATCCATATAAGCTAATCCTACATAAAAAAGCAAAAGCAACAACACACTTAACAATATTGTGGTAAGTGTAAAAGATTTTTTCTTGTGTCTCGTATCTAAAAATGACATAAAGCCAATTTATTTAAAATATTATACCAATAATCTGAATCATTTACTATGCCAACAATTCAAAATCTATACTTATATGCAGCAATACCCAAAATTATTTGGGAAATATTAAAAAAACGAGTTATACCAATTTTAGAAGCTAGTTAGGACGTACCGCGAGAATAACTTTATAACTATTTCTGTTTGCAATATCCATCACATTTACCGCTTCCTTAATAGCAACACTTTCTTCAGCTCTAAGAATAATTGTAGGTTTCTCTTGCCCTTCTAAAGCTTTTTTTAATTCAATTTCTATATATTCTCCATTAATTCTTTCATTATTCACAAAATACTCTAACTTTTTATTAATACTAATCGATACGTTTTGCGTATTAGTAGACTTCCCCTTTGCCTTTGGCAATAATAAATCTAAAGCATTAGGCGAATTAGAGGTTAGCATAAAAAAAACTAATAATAAGAACACTATGTCTGTCATAGAAGACATGCTGAAATCTGGACTTACCTTATTTCTTCCTTTTAATTTCATAACACTTGAGAATTAAAGAGGTTCGTTTAATAAATCTAAAAAGTCTACTGCATTGGCTTCCATTTTATGAACTACTTTATCTGTTCTATTCACAAGGTGGTTATATCCAATATATGCTATAATACCAACAATAAGTCCAGCAACTGTTGTTGTCATTGCTGTATATATTCCAGATGCCAAGGAGCCCATTTCTGCTTGTCCGCCACTAGATGCCATCTCATGAAAGGCTAAAATCATTCCAATTACAGTTCCTAAAAAGCCTATCATTGGTGCTGCACCAGCAACTGTAGCTAAAATGCTTACATTTTTTTCTAGTTTATAAACTTCTAGAGTTCCTGCATTTTCTATAGCAGTATTTATATCATCTAAAGGTTTTCCAATTCTAGAAACACCTTTTGCTGTTAATCTTGCTACTGGAGAATCTGTTTGAGCACATAATATTTTTGCAGATTCTAATTTACCACTAGTGATATGATCACGTATTTGGTTCATAAAGTTGCCATCTATTTTAGATGCTGCTTTAATGGCGAAAATTCGCTCAAAATAAATATACAACGCAACAAATAGCATCACAAACAATACCGAGATAATTATGATACTCCCGGCACCTCCGTTTACAATTAAATCCACTATTGAAAGTGTTTTTTCCTCTGGCGTAGAATCAACTATTCCAGCTTCATCAATAAGGTCTTGAAACAATAACATATATTTTCTGTAATTATATTTGTTTTAATAAACGGTTTAATCTGAATTAAAGTATACGGTTAAAGTACAAAATTCCTAAGGATAATAAACACTATAGATCCAGACAAAAATCCAATAAACGCTAACCATGCTACTTTTTTAAAGTACCAGAAAAAATCTATCTTTTCCATACCCATTGCAACAACACCTGCTGCAGAACCAATAATTAGCATGCTACCCCCTGTACCTGCAGAGAATGCAATAAAGTGCCATAAAGGATCATCCAACCCTTCAGAGAACATTCCTAAACTTGCTGCAACTAATGGTACATTATCTATTACAGCAGAACCTACTCCTAATAATATAATTACCAAATCTGATACTTGTGTTCCTGCAGTTTCTGTCCCTAACATTGGTAATGATTCTTTTAAGGTATCTGCAAAACCAAACAACAACCCTAAAGATTCCAGTGCTGCCACTGCCATTAATATTCCTAAAAAGAATAAAATACTTGGCAATTCTATTTTTGATAATGAATGATGTACTGGACTATGGTGTCCTGCTGCTGCATGTTCTTTATCACCATCTATTTGAGAAATATTAAATTTAGAGCTACTATATATTTCTGCAAATGTAGCTACTATAGCCAAAGATAACATCATACCCACATAAGGTGGTAAATGAGTTACTGTTTTAAATACTGGAACAAATACGATTGCTCCCAAACCAAGATATAACATGGTAGCTCCAAACTTACTTTTTGGCTTATCGTCTGCTTCATCCCCTGCTATTTCACCTTTAAAAGCAGGCATGAATGATGCTATAATGGTTGGCACTAACATACAAACTAAAGAAGGTATTAATAAATAAGAAATAAGTCTTCCTGTACTTACTTTTTTACCTATCCATAACATTGTTGTAGTTACATCTCCTATTGGTGACCAAGCACCACCTGCGTTTGCTGCAACAATAATTAAACCCGCATACCATAAACGCACCTTTTTATCATGAACTATTTTTTGTAATATAGAAATTAACACAATAGTTGCTGTAAGGTTGTCTATTATAGCTGATAATATAAATGCTAAAAAAGCAAAAATCCATAGAATCCTACTTTTACTTTTTGTTTTTATGAAACTTTTAATGGTAGAAAAACCATCGAAGTAATCTATAATCTCCACAATCGTCATAGCCCCTAAAAGGAAAACTAATATTTCTGCTGTCTTACCCAAGTGGTGCAAAAGTGTTTCTTCTAACAAATGTATTTTTTCTTCATGATTTAAAACACTAAAATTATCCATTAAAGCATGCTTAGCAGAATTAAACCACGTAGAAAAACCATCTATATTAAGAGCCATTAAAGCCCACAGAACAGCCATCATTGCAAGTGCAGGAATTAACTTGTCTATTTTTAGGTTATGTTCTAGTGTTATTGCTAAATAGCCTACAACAAATACAATAATCATGATTGTTTCCATATTCTGTTTCTTTAATAAATATTGGTTATCTTATCTATGTCCTTATTATGTTTATAGCAAATGTACTAATTGGGATATGTAACTTCTAATAGAAATTAGTTAAAAAAATATAATCCCACCTAATCTCACAAAAATATGCTATTTCATTAAAATAAATACAAAATACCATACCATAAATAATAACAAAAAAAACAACTTTTATCTCCTCTGCTATTTTTGGCAATCACACAGTTTTAAATGTATTAGGCGTTTCTAGCAACAGTAATAATGATTTAAAAATAGATTCAACATTTTTTTTATTTGAGATTTTAAAATACGAATACTAAAAATCATACGTTTGTTTAAAATTACTAATCAATTAAATAAAAACATAGATGACTTCTAAATTATCATTACTTTTATTATTGTTTGCTTTTTATTGTCAAACAAACTTTGCTAAGGCACGTATTCCTATTCCTTATGGAGAAGAAGAAAAAATCATCAAACTTGTTGACTTACCAGATACCGATGATTTTAAATTAGATGATGGCTCTTATTTTGATATAGGCAGCATGTATACCAAAAGTCACTTATTATATTTATCATACAGTAATACGGAACCTATTCTTGTGGGCTACGTTAATGAAGGGGAAAGCTATGTAGATTTAACTGCGGAGCAATTAGCTGAAATTGGGAAAATAGCCAATGTTGAAATTCCTACTGAAGTAAGTGTCTCCTTTTTTGATAAAATTTTAGGAAAACTTATTCTAGGAATATTAGGCTTAATCATTATATACGGGATTTATTCTTCATATTTTTCAAAAAATAAAGATAGAGAAGAGTAGGCAGAGATACTGAAAGGTTTTTACACCTTTATCTTATTGCATAGCAAACCCTGTTATCTAATAAGTAACTACACACCTAAAAACAAATTTAAAATGAAACATTTAAGACCGTTGCATGGTACACCCTAATTTTAAATAGACACAAAACACTTCATAATCATTTGTTATTGAGTTATTTAAGTGTTATTTTTAGGTGTGAAATTACAGCAACAATCAACATTAGCAGCTACCATCTGTGATTTGCGGACAAGAAAGATAAAAAGGCCATTTTTCCACCAAATAAATACACTTGTTGACTAGCATAACATTGAAAAGCTAATAGATGCTGATTATCCAAGAGGGAAAAGTGCTGTAGGTAAACCTTCTTATAGCGGTCTTTTATTATTTAAAATGTGTCTTTTGCAAAGTTGGTATAGCATAAGTAATTATGAGGTAGAGGACTGATTGAGCGATAGCCTCTCATTTAGTTATTTCTGTGGGATGCATAATAGATGAAGTTTCTCCAGACCATAGCACCTTAAGTAGATTTAAAAGTGCCCTTACTAAAACCTTTGAGAAGTTATTTAGTTCAATCAATGCACAACTAGAAGCCCATAATATCATTGTTAAAATAGGAATCATATTGGATGCAAGTGTTATAGACACCCCACTTTACCCAAAAGTAAAGACCAATCATAAAGTCTCCCAAGATTGTACAGAAGAAGAGGTTTTAGTTACAAAAGAGTATAGCGATAGTATAAACAAAAATGGCACTTGCTAAAGAAAAGAGGGAAATATCATTTTGGATTTAAAAAGCATCATGTGACAGATGACGAAGGACTTATCTTAAGGGTTTAACAACCACAGCTAGCAAGAATGAGATTGCCAATTTGGAAGAAGTACTTAAAACGGTAAACCTAGCACTGCCCAAAGGTATTCCCTTAAAAGCGGACAAAGAAAAATACGAAATTACTGAAACAACGAGAATTAAAGAATCTTATTCTAAAAAAAGCATACAAGAATAAGCCTTTAACCCGATGGAAAAAGAAGTTCAATAAATTAATAAGCGAGACAAGGTTCAAAGTAGAGCGAAGATTTGAAAGGATAAAAAGATGGTTTAATGGAGGATTAGCAAGATATAAAGAAATGGAAAAAATGTATACTCAAAACTTGATGGAAGCCATGTGTTATAATTTCTATCAAAGTCCACGGATGATTGCATCCAATTGTAAAAATTAAGAGAAAAACAGCAAAAAAAGTATTATAGCTCAAAAATAGAACTGAAATTATTTGATTTTGTAACGGTCTTCATTTACTTTCAAAATTATTATTCTTCTGCTTTGCCTTTTTTTGTTTTCTTGTGGAGAAGACAAGTTACAAATTTCCTCTAAAGAAAAATTAGCCAAAGTAAAACAATTAGCCGTAAAGCAATTTGGCGCTGACTTAGAAATACACAAACTAGATATTCCTTCAAATGAAGACTTAAGCAATAACCTAGGAGATATAACTATTTGATACTTTAAAGATGATAAATAAAAATACTCTAACCAGTATAATGTTATTGTTTATGGCGAGGACAACAATCTAAGAGAGGGAGAAAAGCATAAATCCATTACAAAATACAAATCTAAATGGGATAAGCCTGAAAATTTTGGCAAGCTTAAAATTAAAGATATAGATTTTGATAAAATTATGACTGATATAGAAATTGCTCTAAAGACCATTAAGTATGTTGAATCATGAAGTCTTAATAGCTACGCATTTGATATAGAGCAAAAAAAAAATACGATTTCTTCTGACTTTACAATTCATATTAAACCTTCTGAAAATCCCACTAACCCTCAAAGAAAAAGAATTATCACTAATTTTTGTGAGTATAAATTTCAAATTGATAAAAACAGAAAACTAACTTCGAAAGATTAGTTATCGGTTTAGAAATCTTTTTTCTTTATAAAATTATAAAGAATACTTCTTGCAAACATCACAAACTACTTGTTACAAAGTAACTTTTGAAAAAATAACACCCCTAGAATACGAAAGTCATATTAAAACACTATTTTAGGTTAACAAATTTATCATAATAGCATTACTATGGATTTTTCATTATCAGAAGAACAAATTATGATTCAGCAAGCAGCAAGAGATTTTGCTGAAAACGAATTACTACCTGGCGTTATCGAAAGAGACGAAGCTCAAAAATTCCCTGCCGAGCAGGTAAAAAAAATGGGAGAGTTAGGTTTTTTAGGCATGATGGTTTCTTCTAAATATGGCGGAAGTGAATTAGATACCTTATCTTATGTAATAGCTTTAGAAGAAATTTCTAAAATAGACGCTTCTGCCGCAGTAATTGCATCTGTAAATAACTCTTTAGTATGCTGGGGACTAAACGCTTTTGGCTCCGAAGCTCAAAAAGAAAAATATTTAAAACCATTAGCATCTGGTGAACTTCTAGGTGCTTTTTGCCTTTCTGAACCCGAAGCTGGTAGTGATGCAACTTCACAAAAAACAACAGCAATTGATAAGGGAGACCACTATCTTGTAAACGGAACAAAAAACTGGATTACCAATGGTAATTCTGCTAGTATTTATCTTGTTATTGCTCAAACCGATGTAAAAAAAGGACATAAAGGGATTAATGCTTTAATTATTGAAAAAGGAATGCCTGGTTTTGAGATTGGTCCAAAAGAAAATAAATTAGGAATTCGTGCCAGTGATACACACTCTTTGTTATTTAATGATGTTAAAGTCCCAAAAGAAAATCGCATTGGAGAAGACGGCTTTGGCTTTAAATTTGCTATGAAAACATTAGCAGGTGGTAGAATTGGGATTGCAGCACAAGCATTAGGAATTGCAGCTGGTGCTTATGAATTAGCAAAAAAATATGCTACACAAAGAAAAGCTTTTGGAACAGAAATAAGCAACCACCAAGCCATAGCTTTTAAACTGGCAGACATGTATACCCAAATTGAAGCTGCAAGATACCTTGTTTACAAAGCAGCATGCGATAAAGACCAAGGTGCTAATTATGATCTATCTAGTGCTGTAGCTAAATTATACGCCTCGCAAGTAGCAATGGACACAAGTATTGAAGCCATACAAATTCATGGCGGCAATGGTTTTGTTAAGGATTATCATGTAGAACGTTACATGAGAGATGCAAAAATTACACAGATTTACGAAGGCACCTCAGAAATACAAAAAATAGTTATTTCTAGAAGTATTTTAAAAAATTAAAAAAAATAGACTGCACACCCATATAATTAGCAGGGGCTAACTATTTTGATTACATAAAAAATAGCTTTTTTCAACTAAACAAAGAGGGGTTAGCATATTTTTTTTGCGAAAATTTAACAAACACCCCCTAACTTGTTAACTATAAGTATACAATCCCTTTTACTTTTAGCATAATCTTAATATTTACGTTATAATACCTTAAATTTGCATTTTTTTTAACGTTTTATTCGCTACGAGGAATTTTTTAGCAATTCTAATTCAAATAGATTCATTTGAAAGAATTAAAACGATATTTTTGAACAAATTGATGAATTTATGAGATTGGAAAAGCAAGGTCTATACCTACCAGAATTTGAGCATGAAAACTGTGGAGCAGGTTTTATTTGTAACCTTAATGGCGAAAAAAACAACCAAATTATTCATGATGCTTTAGAAATTCTAGTAAAGTTAGAACACCGTGGTGGTGTTAGTTCGGATGGAAAAACTGGAGATGGTGCTGGTTTGTTAATTGATATTCCTCACGATTACTTTAAAAGAGTATGTGATTTTGAAATTCCTGAGCAACGTAAGTATGCTGTAGGAATGGCTTTTTTACCAAAAAACAAAAATCAATATAGATTTTGCAAAACAGAATTTGAAAAAGAAATTAAAGCACAAAGCTTAACTATTTTAGGTTGGAGAACTGTTCCCGTAGACTCTACACAACTAGGGGCAATTGCTTTAGCTTCTGAGCCATATATTGAGCAATTATTTATTGCACAAGGCGATTTGGAAGAAAACGTATTTAGAGCCAAATTGTACGCGGCTCGTAAAATTACGGAACACACTATTCGTAATTCTAAAATATCAGAATCCAATCAATTCTACGTATCTAGTTTATCAAACACAACACTTATATACAAAGGTATTATAATGCCAGAGGATATAGGTCCTTATTATACAGATTTACAACAACCAGATTTAGTTACAAGATTAGCATTAGTACACCAACGTTTTTCTACAAACACAATGCCTACTTGGGAATTAGCCCAACCATTTAGATTCTTGTGTCAGAATGGAGAAATTAATACTTTAAGAGGTAACGTTTCTAGAATGCGTGTTCGTGAAGAAATAATGAAGTCTGATATTTTTGGAGACCAGATAGAAAAATTATTTCCAATTATATTACCAGGCAAGTCAGATTCTGCTTCTATGGATATGTCTGTTGAGTTGTTAACCTTAACAGGACGTTCATTACCAGAAGTAATGATGATGACAATACCAGAAGCCTGGGAAAAGCACGCCACTATGTCCGAAGACAGAAAAGCGTTTTACGAGTACAACTCATGTATTATGGAGCCTTGGGATGGGCCTGCATCTGTACCTTTTACAGATGGAGATTATATTGGAGCATTATTGGACCGCAATGGTTTAAGACCTTCTAGATATACTGTAACAAAGAGTGGAAAACTAATTATGTCATCTGAGGTTGGTGTGGTTGATATTGAACCATCGGATATTGAAAGTCACGGTCGTTTAGAACCAGGAAAAATGTTCTTGGTAGATATGAACGAAGGACGCATCATTGGAGATGAAGAAATAAAAAATAAAATTGTTTCTGAAAAACCATACAAAAAATGGTTAAAAGAAAACAGCTTGCAATTAAAGGACGTTCCTAACAACAACGAAGCTTGCCCTATTGAAACGTTAGATTTAAAAACAAGACAACGTTTATACAACTATACTATTGAAGACATACAAGAGGTAATTGTTCCAATGGCAATAGTTGGTAAGGAGGCTTTAGGTTCTATGGGTATAGATACTCCTTTGGCTGTGCTATCTAGTAGACCGCAATTAATATCAAACTATTTTAAACAACTATTTGCACAGGTAACCAACCCACCATTGGATGGTATTCGTGAAGAAGTCGTTACAGATATTAGTTTAGCTCTAGGGCATGATAAAAATATTTTTGATGCTACCTCAGACCAATGTCATAAATTAAGAATCCAAAATCCGGTTATCTCTAATAACGATTTAGAGAAAATTAGAAATATAGATATTGACGGTTTTAAAGCAGAAACTGTTGAAATTCTCTACAACAAAGAAAAAGGAATGAATGGTTTAGAGGATGCTCTAGACGCAATCATCATCAAAATTTCTAAAGCTGTTGATGCTGGTGTTAATATTATTATTTTATCCGACAGAGGTGCTAAAAAAGGACTAGCCCCAATACCTGCTTTATTAGCATGTTCTTTTGTACATCATCAAATGAACCGTTTACGCAAGCGTTCTTATTTTGATATTGTAATAGAATCCGCAGAACCACGTGAACCACATCATTTTGCAACTTTATTTGGATATGGAGCATCTGCAATTAACCCATACATGGTGAACGAAATTATTCGTGAGCAAGTAAAAGAAGGGTTTATTAAGTTAGATGAGCAGAAAGCAGTAGACAACTTTAATAAAGCAATTGGAAAGGGAGTCTTAAAAGTGATGAATAAAATTGGAATCTCCACATTACATTCTTACAGAGGTTCTCAAATTTTTGAAATTGTTGGTTTCAACTCAGAATTTGTAAAGAAATATTTCCCATATACGGCTTCAAGAATTCAAGGTATTGGATTATATGAAATTGAAAAGGAAGTTAACGAAAGATATAAATACGCATATCCAGATACTTATATAGATAAGCGTTTAGGTTTAAATATTGGTGGTGAGTACCGATGGAGACGTAATGGCGAACAACATTTATTTAACCCAACTACAGTAGCTAAATTGCAGCAAGCTGTTAGGCTAAGTGATCAAGATTCGTACAACGTTTACAAAGACGCTATTAATGAACAGTCTAAAAATTTATTAACGATTCGTGGATTATTCGAGTTTAATAATTTAGACCCTATCCCATTGGATGAAGTAGAACCATGGACCGAAATTGTAAAACGTTTTAAAACGGGAGCAATGTCCTACGGATCTATTTCTAGAGAAGCACATGAGAATTTAGCCATTGCCATGAACCGTTTAGGTGCAAAATCTAACTCTGGTGAAGGTGGTGAAGACAGAAGACGTTTTCAGCCTGACTCTAATGGTGATAACAGGAACTCTGCTATTAAGCAAGTTGCTTCAGGGCGTTTTGGTGTAACTTCTCATTACTTAAGTTCTGCTAAAGAAATTCAGATTAAAATGGCTCAGGGTGCTAAGCCAGGAGAAGGTGGACAATTACCAGGACACAAAGTATTGCCTTGGATTGCAGAAACTCGTAACTCTACGCCTTTCGTAGGTTTAATTTCTCCTCCTCCACATCACGATATATATTCAATTGAAGATTTAGCGCAATTAATTTACGATTTAAAGAATGCAAATCGTGAAGCAAGAATCAATGTGAAATTAGTATCAGAAGTTGGTGTTGGAACTATTGCTGCTGGTGTTGCAAAAGCAAAAGCAGATGTTGTGTTAATTTCTGGTTATGATGGTGGTACAGGAGCATCTCCTTTAACATCTCTAAAACATGCTGGTTTACCTTGGGAACTTGGTTTAGCAGAAGCACAGCAAACATTAGTATTAAACAATTTACGTTCTCGTATTGTTGTAGAATGTGACGGACAATTAAAAACAGGTCGTGATGTTGCTATTGCCGCCTTATTAGGAGCTGAAGAATTTGGTTTTGCAACTGCACCTTTAGTAGCTTCTGGATGTATTATGATGCGTAAGTGTCACTTAAATACGTGCCCCGTAGGTATTGCTACACAAGATAAAGATTTACGCAAAAACTTTAAAGGAACACCAGAACACGTAATTAACTTCTTTTACTACGTAGCAAATGAATTAAGAGAAATTATGGCAAAATTAGGATTCCGTACAATGGATGAAATGATTGGTCAGACTCAAAAAATAAATACGAACAAAGCTATTAAGCATTATAAAGCTAAAGGATTAGATTTATCTGCCATTTTATATCAACCAGCAGAATACAGCAGTCTTACAGTAAGAAATACAGAAAAGCAAGATCACAATTTAGATAATGTCATTGATTTCAAAATTTTAAAAGATGCACATGCTGCTATTTTTAGAAAGGAAGTTACCAATTTAAATTATCCAATTAAAAACACAGACCGTTCTTTAGGAGCAATTGTGTCAAATGAAATTTCTAAAATTTACGGCCATTTAGGGCTACCAGAAGATACACTTAACTTACATTTTAAAGGGTCTGCCGGACAAAGTTTTGGTGTATTTGGTGCACATGGCATTACTTATACGGTTGAAGGTAACACTAATGATTATTTAGGAAAAGGTTTATCTGGAGGTAAAATTATCATTAAAAAACCAGCAGATGCAGATTTTATAGCAGAGGATAACATTATAGCTGGTAACGTTTGCTTATTTGGAGCGGTAAAAGGTGAAGCATATATTAACGGTATTGCTGGTGAGCGTTTTGCAGTACGTAACTCCGGAGCTACCGCAGTAGTAGAAGGTGTTGGAGATCACGGATGTGAGTATATGACTGGGGGTAGAATTGTTGTATTAGGAGATACAGGACGTAATTTTGCAGCCGGTATGAGTGGTGGTTATGCATATGTGCTAAACACAACAGGCCTATTTACAGATGGGTTATGCAATGAAGAAACAGTAGACTTTGACCCTATCACAGCTGAGGATGCTAAAGAATTAAAAGGCTTAATACAAAAGCACGTAGCTTATACGAATAGTAATAAAGGTATAACGCTTTTGGCTGACTGGGATAACAGCTTAGCTAAATTTGTAAAAGTAATGCCTAAAGAATACAAAGTAGCCTTAGAGCGCATTGCAAATGAAGAACCAATGGTTGAAGAATTAACAGTATCGTAATTATGGGAAAAGTAACTGGATTTAAAGAAATAGAAAGAAAAGACGAGCAATACAAACCTGCTGCAGATCGTGTAAAAGATTATAAGGAATTTACGGTATCTTTAAGTGAAGAAGAAATTAAGGAACAAGGTTCTCGTTGTATGGATTGTGGTATTCCTTTTTGCCATAGTGGTTGCCCATTAGGAAATTTAATTCCTGATTTTAATCATATGGTACACCAACAAGAATGGCAAAAAGCCTCATTAATATTACATTCCACCAATAACTTCCCAGAATTTACAGGTCGTTTATGCCCTGCACCTTGTGAACAAGCATGTGTATTAGGTATTATTGAAGATCCTATTTCTATTGAAAATATTGAAAAAAATATTGTTGAACGTGCATTTGCAGAAGGGTGGATTAAGCCACAACCTCCAAAAAAGAGGACTGGAAAAGCAGTTGCAGTTATAGGCTCTGGACCAGCTGGTTTAGCTACAGCACAACAATTAAATAGAGCAGGACATTTAGTAACTGTTTTTGAAAGAGATGATGAAGTTGGTGGATTATTACGTTACGGTATTCCAAACTTTAAAATGGAAAAGGAAATCATTGACCGTCGTGTAGCAATTTTAAAAGCAGAAGGTATTGTTTTTAAAACAAACTCAAACGTAGGTAAAAATGTTTCAATTGAAGAATTAAAAACATTTGATGCTATTGTATTAGCAGGTGGTGCTACCGAAAGACGTTCATTACCTACTCCAGGTATTGATGCTGATGGTGTGGTACAAGCAATGGACTTCTTAACACAACAAACAAAAGTTGTTTTTGGTAAAGAAGTTAAAGATCAAATTTTAGCAACAGATAAGAATGTAATTGTAATCGGTGGTGGTGATACAGGTTCTGACTGTGTTGGTACTTCTAACAGACAAGGAGCAAAATCTGTAGTGAACTTTGAAATTATGCCGAAACCACCAGGACACAGAGCTCCATCTACTCCATGGCCTTATTGGCCGTTGCAACTAAAGACTTCTTCTTCTCATAAAGAAGGTGTTGAACGTAACTGGTTAATTAACACTAAAGAATTTGTAACCGATAAAAACGGTAAACTAACTGCCTTAAAAACAGTGAATGTAGAATGGAAAATGGTTCCAGGTCAGCGTCCGCAATTAATAGAAATTGAAGGAACTGAGAAAACTTGGGATTGTGACTTAGCTTTATTAGCCTTAGGGTTTACAGGTCCTGAAAACTACTTAGCTACACAACTTGGTATAGAAACTGATGCTCGCTCTAACTATAAAGCTAGTGTTAACAAATACCAAACTAACGTACCTAATATATTTACTGCTGGAGACATGCGTAGAGGACAATCTCTGATTGTATGGGCAATTTCTGAAGGTAGACAAGCAGCACATCATGTAGATACTTATTTAATGGGTTCTTCTGATTTACCCCTTAAGGGTGAAGGAGATTTACCAATGTTGTAAATACAACTATTATAAAAATAAAAACGGCTAGATTATAAATATAATCTAGCCGTTTTTATTTTTCCTATAACTACTGAAATTATTTTACATGTTAGCAACAACAAACTAGATGGTAAAATAATGTCATTAGTGTTCTTCGCTATATCCCATAAAAAGAAAACCTAAAGCTAGGATAAGAAACACTTATTAACTCATAAGAGGGGTTGTTAATAAATCTACTTTCATTTGTTCTGCGAACATAGAATCCTTCTGAGTCAGATAATATATTTAACATTCCGAAAAAAGCAGGAGATTGTCCGCTTAAATCAGAACTTCTCCCATCAAAATTAAATATTATCCTTTCATCATTAATACGATTAATTGTAAACAAAACTAATAATCTTGTCCCTGCATTTGTTCTAAATTGAAAATAATTAACAAACTCATCAGGTATTATCCCTTCAGTATTAAAAGAAATATCTAATCTAGAAAAGTCACCCGCTAAACCTTGATTTAAAAAATTATCTGATGTTCTACGAAGAAAATTACCACTAGAAGAATCAAGATAACTGTAATATTCAAAGGCACTTGAAGTTCCAAATTCATTCACATCACTTGAAAATAACGTGGGATTTAAATCTGCTGAATCTGTAAGTAAATTATAACCAATAACTGTGGTTACACCAGAATCTGTAGACGTATACACACCATTAGTAGCGTCATAAACAAAATTTTGTATTTTTAAATCTCCTACAACAAACGGATCAACAAATTTAAACCCTTCACTTGTATTAACAATTGGTAATGTAAGCGAAGAAATATTACCAGAAGTATCATCGTAAAAGCTAACTACAGCTCTTCTATTTGGAAAATCTAAAAAAGTAAAAGTTCCATTTGAAACGATTTCGTTATCTGCGCTTGTGACAATAAAATTTCTTAAAAAATCACTTGTCATAAAACCATTCTCTAGAGAAATCAAATCATCTCTTCCAGAAATTATATTCAACTCATCTTCTGCTGTAGCTTTTGTGAAAATAATTTTAGAAGCATCTTTGCTACTATCTGATTTGCTGCGAAATTCTATTTGATTTTCACTAACCACTTCAAAAATAAACTCAAATTCTGCATTTAATCCAAACCCATCTACCTCAAACATACGATGAAATACGGTATAGTTTTCAAAAACCAGCTCTGGAAACTGCCCAATACCAACCCTATACGTAGTTTCTAAATCACTGATGCCTTGGTTAAAGTCTGAAACTAACTTAACAAGTCCATTCTCTTCAAAATCCATAAAAACATTAAAGACTCCAACCTCACCATCTGGGCGATATGCTGTTTTCCATCCAAACTCAGCATCGACTAATGTATTCTTGTACTCTTCCAAAGTACTATTAACCCTTTCGTCTATTGTTTCATTAAATAATGGAGCTACATCTACTTCATCGGTACAACCAAAAAGTACAGCAAAAATAATTATTGAAAATATTATATTTTTTTTCATATCTTTTTAATTTAAAGTCTTTAAAAATTCATCTCTGAGCTTAAGAATATCTATTCCAACATCAGAAGCCATATATTCTACGATTAAGTTGTATTTTTCTTGTATTCTTCTCTTACCTTCATTAAGCTCTACGCAATTGGCCGGAGCACTAGAGTCACTACAATCTATTTGATTTAAATAAGTAGTCGCAAACTCGTCTGGTGGAGTTGTAATCATGAAAGCAACCATTTCGGCAAAATCTTCTGCAACTGCAGATGTACCATAGGGAGAGACCATTCCTTTCTCAATAGCACTAGTTGAGTTTTCTAGACTCCACGTTCCTGGAGAAGTGTAACTTCCTTCTGATATTTGAAAATATGGTAGGTCTTCAAAATTAAAGTTTTGATCTACTATATGAGCAAACTCATGATGTAAGGTTCTAAAAGTTTGTTGTATCCAACCTACATTACCTGGTGCATAATCATTTGCTTGTGTTAGGGTTACTCTAACTCCAGAATCTGCTATCCCAAGTGTTATTGTACCATCTCCATTATATATAGGTGATCCCAAAATAATTATTTCAGCAGGGAAATAACGTTTCATAAACGCTTCCCCTTGATCTGATGCTGCACTATAAGGCGCAATCCATGCTTGCTTTATAAGTTCCGCTATAGGTTTTACTACTTCTCTTCTTGGCGGTGTTGCTTTATCAGCTGGATCTATATATAAGTCAACAAACTTATATATGATATTGCTGCCATACGGGTCTCTGAATTCTTCTTTTAAGAAAATATCCAATTCATCTTTAGATTCTTCTTCTTGAAACAAATCAATGGGCTTTACAGTATCTTCGTTTGCACAAGAGATTATTAAAAATGCGCACAGCAGATAGTATATGCCTTTGTAAAATTTTACGTTTATTTTTCTCATTTGTATTTTTTTAAAAAAATTTATCTTGGATTAGGAGCTAAACCTTGTGCTATTGCATCTGCAGGTATTTGTATAGCTCGCCTTAAATCGTTTGCAGGTAATTCTATTTGATTTGGTAAATCTGGTAAAATATTTCCACGATTTTCTGGTAAGTTATGTGTTATAGGTATATTATACCTTTTAATATCGAACCAACGTAAGCCATGGTCCCAAAATTCCTTTTTACGTTCGTGCAACAAGGCTTCAATAAATGCTTTTTGTGGGGTATTTACCAAATAATAATCTTGCAGATCAGCATCTAGAATATAGTTAGCTCCTCCATACCTATTATTTGCTATACGATTCAGATCTTCCAATGCTGCAGTTTCATCTCCTAAATAAAATAAGGCTTCTGCTCTATTAAGAATTACTTCTTCCCCTTTTAGCTCTACTGCTATATAATAGGGAGTTCCTGTAGTTGAAGATAAATTTTCCTGAAAAAAGTACTCTCTTAATCTTGGTAAATATCTAGAATCTGTACCTGAATTAAATATTCCAATAGAAGTTCTAGCATCTGAAGCTCTAAATACATTGGAAAATAAGACATTAACATCATTTGCGTTTAATCTAAAGCCTCGTGTTCTCCTAGTATAAGATGAAAATTGCTGCATCACAAGCGCATTGCTATCATCTGCAGGATCACTATATGCAGCTCCTGTTTCCAGAAAAGGCAGTCCTTGTAAAGAACTATAATCTTTAATATAACTCTCAGGGCTTCCTCCTAAAAATAAATCACTATAAATTTTACATTTTGCATAATCTCTTTTCCATAAATAAAAACGAGAAGCAAAGGCTTGAGCTGCTTTAACTGTAAAATGATATTTTTTTGTACCAACAAAAAAGTCATCTTGTATTAATGACAACCCTTCCAGTAAGTCTTTTTCTACCAAATCATATACTTCAGCTACTGTATTTCTAGTATATTGAGGCAAAAATTCTTTTTCAGGTTTTGTTATGTACGTAACGCCAAGGTTTGTACTTGCGCTAGCATCATAATGCATCCCAAAAATATTTACCAGTATAAAATGATGATATGCTCTAGTTAATAGTGCTTCTCCCTTCACCGCTTTTCTTAATTCATCTCCGCCTTCTAAACCATCTACTACAACCAAGACTTCGTTTGCTTGCGAAATTGCTTCGTAAGCCGCATTCCAATAATTAGCTGGTGTATCATTACCAACCTCAACAACATCTCCCCAAGTATAGGTTTGTTCATCCTGCGGGTTTATCTGATTCCCCCCATAACCATCTGCTATGCCATCACCATTTAAATCGTTCCCTACAGGACCAGCTAAATCCGTGTACATATCTGTAAACGCATAACTTCCTTGAGAATAAGCGTTTGCTACCACTTCTGAAGCAATTTCTAGCGAATTTAATTCTATACGGTCGTCTGGTAATTCATCTAAATAGCTATCACAACTAAATAGTAATAGCACTATCATCAGTGGTATTATTGATTTTATAAAATTTTTCATATATGTATGTTTTTTTATTAGTAGTACAATTAAAATCCTAAACTTAGAGCACAAGAAAAAGTCTTAGACAAAGGCAAAGCAACACCTCCTGTATTAAAAAACTCTGGATCCTGGCCCTGCAGCTTATCATCTGAAAACAATAGGAATAAATTTTCACCTTGAATTCTAAGCGATCCAGAAGAAAAACCTAATTTGGATGCAAATTTTCTTGGTATTTTATACCCTAAACTTAAGGAACGTAGTCTGGCATAGCTACCGTCTGCAACTCGTAAACTACTTAGATTGTATAATTCGTACGCATTATCTTCCCCTATAACATCACCATTGCCTCCAACAAAACCACCAAGTTCACTAAGTATTACTCTTGTTTCTACAATTGATGGTATGTTTGTAATGCTTTGATCTCCTGGCAGTCTCCATCTATTAATTAACTCTTTAGGTAAAGATTGATCATCACTATAAGAGGGTGCAAAATCACCATTAAGTCTAATTTTATAATCAAATTTAAATGAAATATTTGCTGTTAACGAAAGGTTCTTGTATGTAAATGTATTACTAAACCCACCTGAACCCCTAGGCTGCGTAGGGCCTTCATATGTTAATATCTTTTCTACATCTTGTCTTTGTTGTAAATCAATATTTGTTACCACATTATCATCTGCATCAAAAAAAGTAGGTATTCCAAAATCATTTAAACCTGCAAAACGCGTAGAATATAGAGCTGAAATTTCTCTATCTAAAAATGGATTCCCTTGACCACTAGTAAGGTCTACTAGTCTTGGGTTGTCATTTAAATTTGTTATTTTTTCTGTATTGTAACCAACATTAAAATTAGTCCTCCATTCAAAATTACTCGTTTTAAGGTTTACTGTTGAAATAGAAAACTCATAACCGTCTACTTTCATATCTGCGTAATTACCAGATTTTATTGATAATCCTCCAATCCCAGAAGTAATAAAATTACCTATTAAATCAAAAGAATTACGTTTGTAATAACCTAATTCACCTGCTAGACGATCATTAAAGAGACCGTATTCTAAACCTACACTAAATTCTCTAAGTTTTTCAAAAGTAAGTTGCTCATTATTTAATGAACGTATATCTATAACATTTTCAATATCTTGAGGCCTTAACGGCACTTGCCCAATTAATTGTAATGTAGCACTAGAGTTTACTTGATTACCATCAAAAACTACGGCATTAGAAACCTGTGTTTGGGGTCCTCTTCCTCCAGATAAACCATACGTAGCTTTTAATTTTATAAAAGAAACCCAGTCTGCATTCATCCATTTTTCTTTATGAATGTTCCAACCTCCACTAACATTATAACTTGTTAAATATCTACCTTGACTGCTACGTCCTAGTAAGTTTGACCCATCATAACGCACCGTTCCATTTATTGTGTATCTGTTATCATATGTATATCCTGCATTAAAAAACAAACCAGTAAACTTATCTACTGTATTACGAATTCTAAAGTATTGATCGCCATTATCTGTGGATTGGTTTATAATATCTGGATTTGTATTTATTAAATACCCACGATTATATACAATTCCAAAGCCTGTATATTGCCTGTCTTGCCTTTTAGTAGATTTTACCTCAGCTCCTAATAATGTTGAAAACTCATGTTTATCACCATGTATTTTATTCCAAGACAACTGCCCTCTTAAGTAAGAATAATCTAGTACGTCTTCGTTATAAATATTTATACCTCCTTCTGGCAGCACTGATCTTACTGGGCTGCCTGGTGCACTTCTATCTTGATAAAGGAATGGGTTTACCTGTTCTAATATACCTTCAGAAGCTCTGTAAGCATTTGCTTGGTTAGATGTATCTCCTATATTATGATTCCTTTGTGTTATTGCCTTTCTGAGGTTTAATACTGTATTTAATTTCAAATTATTGGTAATTTTATAATTTAAATCTGTTTGAAAGGTAGCATCTAAAACATCTATATTAATGAAGTTCTTACCCAATTCATCTATAATATTGAATGGGGCGTAGTTCTTTCTAAAAAAATCTAAATCTCCATTTTGATCATATGCTGTCATACTTCTACTATTAGATAAAGCATAACTAAAAGGATTAATATCAAACTCACGTACAAAAGCTCCTGAAATTGGATCTAAATTTCTATTATTAGTTCCAGGTGTAACCTGATCTCTTATACTTATAGACACAGAAGCTCCTATAGATAATTTATCGGAAATATTAAAATTAGTATTTAATCTAGAGGTCCATCTATCTGCTCTATCTCCTAAAGTTTGCCCTTCATCATCTAAATAACTAAACGAAAAGAAATAATTAGAATCGTCACTACCCCCAGAAATATTTACTGAATGATTTTGAATTAGTGATAAATCCTTGAATAATGTTTTAAACCAATCTGTATTAGCCGTCTGATATTTTCTAAAATAATCATCACTAAGACCTCCATTGGCTCCTATTGGAGCTTGGTTTATTCCTCTTAAAAAATAATACCTTCCCAGAACTCCAAAGGATTCTGACCTTTGCGAGGTTGTTAAATCTACTAATCCTTTTTGGACTAACTCACTGTATACAGAAAGTTCTTGTTGAGAATTTAACACATTAAAGTCTGCATATCTAGGTCTTAATCTATAATTGTAACTTGTGTTGATATTGACACTTATTTTTCCTTTTTTTCCTCTTTTTGTTGTTATAACAACTACACCGTTACTAGCTCTTGCTCCATATAAAGCTGTTGCCGATGCATCTTTAAGAATTGTAAATGACGCTATATCATCTGCATTTATACCTGCTATAGATGACCCTATCAATGAATTAACATCTCCAGAAGCTAAATCTTGTTGATCTAATTCTACGTTGTCTTCTAAAATAACACCATCTACTACATAAAGTGGATTATTGTTTCCGTTAATAGATGCGTTACCTCTAATTCTTATTCTGGGAGAAGCTCCAAAAGAACCAGACAGGTTATCTACCACAACACCTGCATCTCTTCCTTCTAGTAATCTTGCTGGATCCGCAGTTCCGTCAATCTTTATATCTTCTAGTTCCAACCTAGTAGCGACTCCAGTAAATTGTACCTTATCTACTTTTTTAAATCCATCTGTAACCACAACTTCATCCAAAGCTTCTACATCATCTTCTAAAATGATTTTTAATTCTTTCTGATTTGTGATTGTTACTTCTTTGGTTTTAAACCCTAAACCTTTAATAATTAAAACATCTCCAGAAGATACTACTATTGTGAAATTACCATCAAAATCTGTAACAACTCCTGTTGAAGTTCCTTTTTTAATAATTGACATTCCCAATAATGGTAGGTTGGCTCTATCTACAACACTTCCTTTTAGTTGGTACTGCTGCTGTACGCCTGCATAATTTTTATACTTACTATTTGCTAAAACAACTTGCTTACCAATTATTGTATAGGTAATATCTGTTTTATTAAAAAGCGCATCTAAGACATATTCTATGCGTTTTTTTACTACGTTAATAGATACTTTTTTCTTGTAATCAATTTCCGAATTCTTATAAAATATTTTAAAGTCGGTATCTTTCTTTATTTCTCTAAATAATTCTTCGTAAGTAACATTATTTACATCTAATGTAATTCTAGTGTTTTGAGAATAAATACTTGCATTGATTCGACACAAGGAAAAAACTAATAAAAGAAAAGTTAGTTTCATTTTTAAATCGAATTTTAATATAGCACTGTAGAAACAGGCCCCATTTTCTGGTTTTTTCATATTTTTTAACATGATTTTAAAGATTGTACATTTTTAAAGTTAATTTTCTGAAATCGAGAGATACTAGAGCATCTCTCGATTTCTTTTTTTCTCGTTACTTCATTATAGTTCTATAAGATTTATTTGGTTAATATTGATTTTATTGTTCTCTATTTTGTAATTAAATGGTGTATTACTTTGAAATATTTTAAAAACTTCTTCAATAGATTCTACATCAAACTGACCTGTAAAATTCTCATCATCCAAACCCTTATAGTTATTACTTATATCTATATTATAAAACCGTTCTAATTTCCTTGAAATGGTTTTAAAATTTTCGTTTTTAAATAAAAGAATCCCATCTATCCATGCTATGTGGTTGTGAACAATTGTACTTTCTTTTTTTATTTTTTTAGATGTATTAGAAAATGTTACTTTTTCTCCTGGCTCTATAAGAATTCCAGCATCATCCACATCTTTACTAAATATTCGGACAGACCCTTCTGCTAAAACTACTTTAGTGAATGAATCATTACTATAAGCTGTTACATTAAATTCTGTGCCTAATACTTTTGTTGTTATATTATTTGTTTTTACTGAAAATGGTCGATTTTTATCCTTAGCAACCTTAAAATAAGCCTCTCCAGTAAGCGTAACTACTCTTTCTCCTATCTGATCAAATAATACGGGAAACTTTATACTAGACCCTGAATTTAAATGTATGTAAGTTCCATCTGACAAAACAACTTCGAATCTTTTTCCTCTTGGCACTTTTACTATGTTAACTGCCTTTACATTCTCTTTACTCTTAACTGTATCTAATGAATAGTTATACAGTAATTTTGCTCTATTTTGTATACCTACCACACCACCAGTTTCTTCATCTACAATTTTTTGCGAATTATTTTCATCAATTACCTTAATAGTACCATTACCCAACTCAACTGTTATCGCATTGCTAAATGTGTTAATTGAGCTACTGTTTTCATAAGTTACATAATGATAAACTAACATTAAGGGTACTAAAAATAAAGCTGCATATTTTAATAAGGATTTTGTTTGTTCATAAGAAAACCTTTTTCTCTCTACAGGCTTTGTAACTTTTTTGAGCTCAAACTGCTCAAAAGCTTTGTCCGAATTAAAAAGTTCTTTTTTAGCATCTAACAGATGATTTGAAATTATAAATTCCTTTACTAAATTTTCATTCTCTTTTACCTTAAGAGCTTCCTTAAATTCCTTTATCTCATTTAAAGACATTTCCCCGTTTAAAAATTTCGTAATTTTTAGAATATCTAATTCCATATTATTCATTAATAGAAATATTAATTTATTATATGACTGTAAATTTTAATTTTACCCTTAGTTTTTTGTTCATCATGTTAAAAAAAACTAAATTCATGTTATTATTAAGTTAATTAACTCTTTTATTTTGAAGGAAATTAATACAAATAAAGACATTAAGGTAAGTGATTTAAAAAAAGGCTCTGAGTCTGCTTATAAAAAAATATACTCGTTATATTACAACGACTTGTGCTCTTATGTTTTTAACTTTACGAATGACAAAGATTTAAGTGAAGACATTGTACAAAATGTTATTTTTGCCATATGGAAGAATAAACACAAATTAAACATTCATAATTCGTTAAAAGCTTACCTATACAAATCCTGTTACAATGAGTTTATAGATACTTACAAAAGGCAAAAGAAACAAATAGATTATGTTACTTCTGTAAAAATAACTACATTAAACACCTTCTTTGATGAAGACACTAATAATTTTTCTGAAAAAAGAGTATTACAAGTACAAAAGGCTATAGAAAAATTACCTAAAAAATGTAAAGAAGTTTTTACACTTACTAAAATTGAAGGTCTAAAATATAGAGAAGTGGCAGACCGAATGAAAATATCTGTAAAAACTGTAGAGGCGCATATGGGCTTAGCCATAAGAAAAATAAAAGAGCAAGTAATTATAATAATTACATTGCTCTTACACTTTTTTTATTAGTTTCTAAATAAAACTATTACTTTTTCCTCATAAAAATGGAAATAGGCACACCGTTAAAATTAAAATTTTCTCGCAATTTATTTTCTAAGAAACGCTTGTATGGTTCGCGCACATATTGTGGTAAGTTACAGAAAAAAGCAAATTGTGGATATGGTGTTGGTAATTGTGTGCAAAATTTAATTTTCACATATTTACCTTTATATGCTGGTGGAGAATTACTCTCTATAATAGGAAGCATAATATCGTTAAATTTCCTTGTAGCTATTTTTGCACTTCTATTTTTATAAACTTCTACAGCAGTCTCTATAGCTTTAAAAATTCGCTGTTTATTTAATACGGAAATAAATATGATTGGCACATCTACAAAAGGCTCTATCGCTTTTTTAATTTTATCTGTATAATGTTTAATGGTATTGGTTTCTTTATCTTCTACCAAATCCCATTTGTTCACCAAAATAACAATACCCTTATGGTTTCTTTGGGCTAACCAAAATATGTTCTCTACCTGACCATCAAAACCACGAGAGGCATCTAGAACCAATAAGCAAATATCACTATGTTCTATAGCTCTTACAGAACGCATCACTGAATAGAATTCTAAATCTTCTTTTACTTTAGCTTTTCTACGAATACCAGCCGTATCTACTAAGTTAAATTCAAATCCGTATCTATTGTATTTTGTATCTATACTATCTCTTGTAGTTCCAGCAATATCTGTTACTATATACCTATCTTCTCCTATCAATGCGTTTATAAAGGATGATTTCCCTGCATTAGGCCTACCTACAACAGCAAAGCGAGGCAAATCACTTTCTTGCTCTTCTACATGCTCTGGTAACACGCGAACTAACTCATCTAATAAATCTCCTGTTCCACTACCATTAATACTAGCAATAGTAAAATACTCTCCCAGTCCTAAAGAATAAAACTCAACGGCATCTTCTGCACGTTTACCATTATCAACTTTGTTTACAGCTAGTAAAACTGGTTTATCTACACGTCTTAAAAGATTAGCTACATCCTCATCCATGCCTGTTACGCCAGATTCTACATCTACCATAAATATAATAGCATCGGCTTCATCAATAGCTAATTCTACTTGTTTGTCTATTTCCGCTTCAAAAACATCATCACTACCTAATACATATCCTCCTGTATCAATTAGTGAAAATTCTCTTCCGTTCCAATCACTCTTACCATAATGACGATCACGAGTAACACCACTCACTGCATCTACAATGGCTTCTCTACGCTGAATTAATCTATTAAAAAAAGTAGACTTCCCTACATTTGGTCTTCCTACCACAGCTACAATAGCACTCATAAAATAAAATTTGGCTACAAAAATACTATTTATATCTTAAGAAAGACTATGATTATGAATATCATATAGATTTATAGCTTAGATATATTCTTCTTTATCAAAATATTACTTATTAAAAACAAGAACCCCTTGAACGCAAAATAACATCCAAAGGATTTTTTGCAAAAGCTATATGCATTACTTTATCTCGTAAATAGCCACTGTATTAGAGACTTCATTTGTAATTATTACTATATTTTCTCCTGTAGGGCTGTCTGCTGCAGCAATAGCTAACAAGCCTTCTGGCGCTACATCATTAACATCAAACAACCATTTTAAGAATACGGGTGTATTAGGATTTGTTATATTATAAACCATTACCCCTCCTGCTCTTTCTAAACCTATAAACAACAAAGTAGATTTTCCTATTTTAAGTGTTGTAACAGATTCTGGTTCTGCCCCCTTGTCATCACTTCTACCATCTGCCTTACCTTCATCTGCATTAAAATATGCTGAATTAAGCTCAAATGTTTTCTTTCCTATTTTATCACCACTATCATACACTACAGAACCTGATGTATTCCAAATTGTAAAAGAACGTGCTCCGTAGCCATAAATTTTATCAAAATCGCCATCGCCATCTATATCGCCGTTAGCCGTCGTAATTTTTAAACGCCCTAAGTTTTTATTCTTTTGTAATTCTTCTGCATTAGGAAAAATAGTAGCATCTAAATCTATATCTTTAACTCTTTCTTCTTCCGAATAACCGTCATAATCTCTAGAATCTCCTTCGTTAGCAGTAATTAAATATCCTGTTTTATTAATAGTTGTATATGTAATTGCATCTGGCATGTAGTAACTTAGTACTGGCCAGTTTTTAAAATTACCAACAATATCATCTTTGTTACTTGCATCCATGGTATTTTGTGGCAAAGAGAAGTCCTTAATTCCTAAACCAACAACTTCTGTTATTACTTTAGCATCTAAATCTACGACTGCAATTCCGTTATTTTCTTGCAAGGTTACATAAGCATATTTACTATCATCTGAAACTGCAATATATTCTGGTTCTACGTCTTGAGCAAAACTTGCTTCAGGTCCAAAAGCTCTAAAGTTATTTCCTATAGCTGCAGCATCAAATCCAGCAAAATTTAATGTTTTAACTTCATTCTTATTAATCTCTATAACAGAAATAGAACCTTCAGGGTCTACTGTATAATCATCATTAGGCTCTCCTTCATTGGCTGATATAATATATCTTCCGTTTGGACTAAAAGCCACCATATCTGGCAAAGAGCCTACTGTATATGTGTTTTCTAATGATTGTGAATCTGTACTGTAGGTTACAATTGTTCCAGCTGCTTGTTTATTCGTGTTTTCTACAGCTACAGCTAATAAACCATTATATACCGCAACGCTATTTGGTGTTCCTGATAAAGGTATAGGGGTTCCTTTAATTGTTGCAGATGGTTTTGTTATATCCCAAACAGACACCTCTTTATTATTAGGATTTACAATAAATAATTTGTTAGTTTTTGCGTCGAATGCGCTAATTTCTGCAAAGCCTTCTTCACCAGAACCGTTAGAAAACGTTCCAATTTTCTCGTAAGACAAAGTAGATATATCAATATCATCTTTTCCGCCCTCATCATCTGAATGGTCATCTGTTTTGTCACAAGAGAGCACTAGTGCTGATAAAACTGCACATACTGTTTTAATACTATTTTTCATTTTTAGCGTTAATTTAATTTAACCGCAAAAATGAAACCTTACTGTAAGCTTTATATAACTATAATGATATGTATATGTTAAGATTTAACCTTGATTGTAACCAAAACGTTTCAACTGGTTCATATTGCTTCTCCAGTTCTTATTCACTTTAACATAAAGCTCTAAATGCACTTGTTTATCAAAGAATTTCTCCAAGTCTTTACGAGACTCTACTCCAACTCTCTTTAATGCTGCTCCCTTATGACCTATAATAATTCCTTTTTGAGAATCTCTTTCTACCATAATTATAGCACGCATTCTTATAATTTCTTCATCCTCAAAAAACTCTTCGGTATCTATTTCTACAGAGTACGGAATTTCTTTTTTGTAGTACTGCAATATTTTCTCTCTAATAGTTTCGTTTACAAAAAAACGTTCTGGCTTATCTGTTAACTGATCTTTTGGGTAAAAGGCTGGACTTTTAGGTAATAATTCAATAATTCTTTCAAAAACCTCCTTTACATTAAAATTTTGAAGTGCGGATATCGCATGAATTTCTGCCGTTGGCAATTGCTCGTGCCAATATTGCACTTGTTCTTCTAAAATTCCTTGTTCAGATGTATCAATTTTATTAAGTAATAATAGAACAGGCGTTTTAGAATTTTTAAGTTTTTCAAAAAAGCGCTCATCTTTCAATGCTTTTTCTCCAATCTCAACCATATAGATTAATACATCTGCATCTTCAAAAGCCGACTTCACAAAATCCATCATAGAAGATTGTAACTCATACGCAGGTTTTATAATCCCCGGAGTATCTGAAAGTATCATTTGAAAATCGTCTCCGTTTACAATTCCAAGTATACGATGCCTTGTTGTTTGCGCTTTTGAGGTAATTATAGACAACTTTTCACCCACAAAAGCATTCATTAAAGTAGATTTACCCACGTTTGGGTTTCCAATAATATTTACAAAACCAGCCTTATGCTCTGCCATCTTCCTATTTTAACATTAGAGTACAAAGGTAGTTTATTGTATCGCTATTATATAAAAAATCCTAAAATTAGATACAATATAGTTGTAAGTACGCCTGCAATTAACGCATAAGGCAACTGTGTATTCACGTGGTCTATATGATCACTTGCCGATGCCATCGAAGAAATAATTGATGTATCTGAAATTGGAGAACAATGATCCCCAAATACCCCTCCTCCTAGTGTTGCTGCTATTACTAATGTTAAAGGTGCTCCATGTACCTCTGCCATTGGTATTGATATTGCCATCATAATTGCAAATGTACCCCAAGAGGTTCCTGTGGAAAATGCAATAAATGAACTAATTATAAAAATAACTGCTGGAAGAAATTCTGGTGAAAGCCAGTTTTTAGACCAATCTGCAACAAATTTACCTGTTCCCAACTCATTACAAGCGTCTCCTATTGCAAAAGCCAACAACATAAGTAACGCTAAGGGCATTAACTCACTTATTCCTTTTAAAACTAAATCTATCAACTCTTTTGTTTTCATTATTTTCTGACTTCTATACATAAGCATAGCCACCAAGATAGCGGCAAGAACTGCATATAATACTGATGAAGACCCTGAACCCTGACCAATTGCCTTGAAAGCATGATCAAAAAAAGAAGTTGTGTTTTCTACTGAGCTCCAACCGGTGTACACCAAATTAACAGGCATCATAAATACCATAACAGCCAAAGGAACAACCATATTATACGCCCTAGCCTCAATACCTTCCTTAGGAGGTAACGACGTTACTTCACTTGATAACATTGGTTTTGAATTATCATTTAATAGTTTTCCTGTTTCTCTAGTCCTTTTTTCTGCTTTCGCCATTGGACCAATATCTTTTTTTGAAATAATAACAATAGCTAGTATCGCAATTGTTAGAATAGGATAAAAATTATATCCTATAGAAGATAGCATTAAACTAAACGGGTTCTCTAAACCTTGAGTAACCAATAGCCCCATTACAAAAGCTCCCCAAGCATTAAAAGGAATTAATATAGATGATGGTGCAGAACTAGAATCTGCTATATAGGCTAATTTTTCTCTCGGAATTTTAAGTTTATCAAAAACAGGTCTGTACAATGTTCCTACTGTTAACGAACTAATACTTGTTTCTACAAATAGTAAAAGTCCCGTTAGCAAGGCAAGTAATTGTACCACTACTCTACTATATCCTTTTTGTTTCTTCTCAAAATATAAAATAACTTTATTTAGCTGATTTATAAACCCCTCTACTCCCCTGGAGTATTGAATAAACAAAAGCAATGCTCCCACCAATGCACTAAACATAATAGTCCTAGTATTGCCTTGAGATTTAAAAACATTTACCATCCCTTCTATAGCTGCCAATGTACCTGCTAAAAAATTCCAATCATTTATTATAACCCAAGAAAACCAAATACCAAATAGCAGTGCTATATATACTTGTTTCGTTTTTAGTGCTAATATAATTGCTATTATTGGTGGTAAAATTGAAAGGAAACCATAGTTTTCCATAAAATAAATATTTTATATAAAAATACAAAGTAATAAGATTAAATAGAATAGTCTAGTTCTAAAGCTTTTAAAATAAAAATAACTGCTAAAATTATTTTTTTTGAATATTTTTAGCAAATAACTTGTGGGATTTTCTAAAAAGAATGTATATTTGCAGTCCGAAATAATTCAGTCAGCATTATGAACTGAAAGTGTAAAAACTAAGTTGATTATTTTGAATTTCAATATCGCGGGATAGAGCAGTAGGTAGCTCGTCGGGCTCATAACCCGAAGGTCACTGGTTCGAGTCCAGTTCCCGCTA
>ENA-ORXM01001505-ORXM01001505.1-marine-metagenome-genome-assembly--contig:-NODE-1505-length-32364-cov-5.430390_pt1 | contig 32364 bp, 25 predicted proteins | sample MGYA00237867_ERZ511480 | MGnify/ENA primary metagenome ERZ511480 (study PRJEB26309, sample SAMN06266103) | marine metagenome | isolation source: Algal blade | place: United Kingdom:Sidmouth, United... | reverse complement strand
TTAGGATTGGTTGGATTGCCGTTGGATCTGCGGAAGGCTACTATCTGGCCCGTGTGATAAACAGCATCTAGGAGTGGTCCATTGATCGTGTTCCAAAAAGGGAATTCTGATTTTTTATCTCCTCTTACGAATGTAATTTGTAGGTCTTCCATGTACAACTTAGGATTGGCGCGTAGGTAATCGCTGGTGCTCTTGATCATTTCTAAAGTCATCGTGCGTATCTTGCTGAACTCCATAGTGAGTGCTGGTGATGGTCTTAGATTGTCAATTCCTTTTACAGCATTGTGAACGGTGAGCGATAAGTTGTACAAGTGTTCTACCGTCTCCAATACAGTTTTTCCTTCATTGCCTGGTGCATACTTCAGGTCCGAATCAGTCAATCCTTCTGTTGCCCAATAGTATCTATATCCGAGACCGTCCACGACGCGTTGCATCATAGTTGCAGCAGAGTACTCAGAAGGGTAATCGCCAATATCTTTGTAAACGGTAGTATTCGCGCTAGTAGATTTTGATGTCTGGGTTGACTGACTATATGAACTGCAGATACAAACAAACAATAAACTATTAATGAACAAAAATCTCATAATTGTGTACTTGTAAAACGATCTACAATAGATATTGGGATAGTATTAAATTATCGGGTAAGATTCTGGTGAAACTTCATGCATGAGTTGGTAAAGTCGCTCTGAAATATCCTCCGCACTAGGCTTAGTAAAGTAATCCCCATCCGAGCCAAAGGGTGTTCTATGATCACTAGCAGTAATAGTCACTGGCTTAGAGTCGAGGTAGGCATATCCGCCATCCCTTTCAAGTACATTTTGCATCATGTAGCCGGTAGCACCTCCTGCAAAATCTTCGTCCAAAAATACTACTCTATTCGTTTTCTTGATACTATGCAAGATGGTTTTTTCTAGATCAAAGGGGATCAAGGTTTGGATATCAATCAGCTCTACACTGACACCCATGTCCGCCAATACTGGGATAGCTGCCTCAGCAATTCGGATGCATGATCCATAGGTAACTAAGGTTACGTCCTCTCCTGTCTGTAAGACTTCTGCAGCTCCAAGTGGCACGGTGTACTCTCCTATATTATCAGGCATCACTTCCCTTAGGCGATATCCGTTGAGACACTCTATCACTAAAGCTGGGTCGTCGCTTTGCAATAAAGTATTGTACATACCGACTGCCTGAACCATGTCTCTAGGAACACAGATGTACATTCCTTTGAGAGAATTGATCAAAAGTCCCATAGGGGAACCAGCATGCCATATACCTTCTAAACGATGTCCTCTGGTGCGTATAATAGCTGGGGCTTGCTGAAGATTATCACTACGATATCTTAATGTAGCCAAGTCATCAGACAGGGCAGGCAAACCGTATATTAGGTAATCTAAATATTGAATCTCAGTGATTGGACGAAGACCACGCATGGCCAAACCGATTGCTTGTCCTACGATGGTCCACTCTCTAATACCAGTATCAAATACGCGACTATTGCCATACTTTTCTTGCATACCAGCAAAGCCCTGATTCACGTCTCCAATTTTTCCTACATCTTCACCAAAAGCGAATACGTTTTTGTTTCTTTCTAAAAGTTTATCGAAAAAAGTATTGAGGACCTGAAAACCTGTAACCTTAGCAGAGTCATTTGAGTATTCGGGATGGATAACGGGAGCAAGAATGGCAGACTTTTTAGAGTGACTATGGAGATAGTCGTGATAGCGTTCACCTATTACGTTATTTATAGTATCCAACCACTGTACTAATTCTTTTTTGACTGGTATGTCATAAGGATTCAGATAGAAAAGAACCTTACGCACGTATTTTGTAACCTCATATAATAAGGGATTCTTTAAAGACTTGAATTCTTTGATGGCCATCATCATTTGAGGTATCTCTAAATTTACCTGTTCAAAGAGTGCTTCTACTTTTTTCTTTTCTACTTTGATGGGGCTTTGATAGTTGTCCCAAGCAATATTTCGTTTTTCTTTTACATATTCGACGGCCCGTTGCTTAATATCTTCAATCTCGGCTTGGGTGGCTATACTATTATCAACAATCCACTCGGCCATGACCTCATTGCAATCATATTCCTTTTCCCATTCTAATCTTTCCTTCGGCTTGTATCGCTCATGCGAACCAGATGTAGAGTGCCCTTGCGGTTGAGTTAATTCTTCTACATGAAATAATGTTGGAATATGCGATTCACGCATCTCCTCCACTTTTTCTGCAAATAGTTTTACCATAGCTTGGTAGTCCCAACCTTTGACTTTATAGATTTTCATACCGCCAGCTGTCTCATCGTAGCTAAACCCATCTAGGGCTGCTGATATACTTCCTTTTGTAGTTTGATATTCTTTTGGAACAGAGATACCGTAACCATCATCCCAAACGAATACTGCCATAGGCACCTTCATGACGCTAGCTGCATTTATACTCTCCCAGAAAACACCTTCGGAAGTACTCGCATCACCTATAGTACAAAAGCTTACTTCGTTTCCATTTACAGAAAAATGTTGGGTTGGGTCTAGATCTGGATTTTCTCGATATTTTTTGGAAGCAAAGGCAAGTCCAAGACTTCTAGCCATTTGTCCCCCTGTAGAAGATATGCAGGAGCTCACATTTTTTAGCTCCGTATGCTTTGTCCAATTGCCCTCCTTATCTATAAGAGGTGTGGCAAAATGGTTGTTCATCTGTCTGCCTCCAGAAAATGGGTCGTTTTCTGCGTCTGCATACAACTGTGCAAAGTATTCCTCTACTGAGCAGAGACCAAGGGCAAACATAAATGTCTGATCTCTATAATAGCCTGATCTGAAATCTCCTTTCTTGAAAGCGCGCGCCATGGCTACTTGAGGAACTTCTTTTCCGTCACCAAGGATCCCAAATTTGCCTCTACCAGTAAGAACGTCTTTTCGAGCCAGTAGACTTGCTTCACGACTGACACAACAAATCCAATAATCGCTTAATACTTCTTCATAATTTTCATTCTCTTGACTGATCGTTTTAAGCAAACTTTGATCTATTACTGGATTCTCTGTCATTTGGATATTTTAGTAATTATGGAGGAAATAGTCCACAAATATACGAATTGTCATTCGTAGAATGGCTAAAAGCCAGCTATTTTAAATTGACTACACTTATTAAACAAACGAGCTATTAATTGGTTTTAAGGTAGTATTATGATAGAACAGCTTACATTAACCTATGTTTAACAGCTAAAATCATCAGACATGTTTCTTTTTAGTACGATTATTACTAATTTTGAGACATTATAACTTATGAATTTAAAAAAGATAAAAATGAAGAATATATTAACCTTATTAGCGCTTTGCTTATGCATTGGATTTATTTCAGCTCAAGATGCAGCTATCGTTGATAACGCGTCCTCTGAGGGACCTGTTATGGAATTTAGCGATACAGTGGTTGACTATGGTACTATTGAGCAGAATTCTGAACCGTTCAGAGTTTTCAAATTTTCGAATACTGGAAACGAACCTTTGGTTATAAAGCATGCTAAAGGAAGCTGTGGTTGCACAGTACCAACTTACCCAAAGGAACCGATTCTTCCAGGTGAGTCAAATGAGGTAAAAGTAAGATATGACACCAAGCGTATTGGTAAATTTACGAAGACGGTGACGTTGACAACTAATGAAGAAGTAGGCAAAAGAGTAATTACCATAAAAGGAGAAGTTCTTAAGCCAGTAGAAGAGCCAGCTGCTGTACCTTTGAATGAACCTTCTATATTGAATGGTGGAGGTAGCTAATACTCCCCACTTCATTGTACTAAAAAGCCTCTTATTGGAAAATAAGAGGCTTTTTTAGTTGCCAAAAATACTAATTTTTACCGTTTTGTGGATATAGCATATAAAAGAGGAAACCCCTGCTTGTAAACAAGCAAGGGCCTCTAACCCAAACAAATAAACACAAAAACTATTTTAACTGAATTACTTTATAAATCTACTTAAAATACATTTTTTTGCCAACAGTAGTAAAAAACTAATGTGACAGTTAAATTGACGGTTTACAAATTAAAATTTAGCAGTAATTATAATAATAGCTAGTAAAGTATTAATATATCGAACGTGCTAAATATATAATTACACAATAAAATCCTATGAATTGAGGACTTTTGGGTTAAGATTAAACTTTTTTAAGTTATTTAAGTTATTGAAAATACATACCAAGTAGTATGTACAATAGTGACTACATTTTATGTATGGAGTCCACAAATAAGGGTTTATTACCCCCTCTAAAGTTGCTAAGACAACAGTTACATGCTATAACTAAAAACCAATCCATAATAATAAAACAAAATAAGCTATGATACTTGTCTTATCTCCTTCCAAAACCTTAAACGAAGACCCTAGTAAAATAACGCAACATACAGATCTAGCTTTCGCAAAAGAGAGCCTATCATTAGTAAACAAACTAAAAAAACTGAATCAAAATGACCTTGAAAAACTGATGCATATCAGCAGCAATCTTGCTCAAATAAATACTCAGCGATATAAAACTTTCAAGAAAACTTTTTCTGCAGATACGGCACTACCTGCCATTCACATGTTTAAAGGAGATGTATACACCGGACTTGATGCGAAGACCTTTGACTCTAAGGATCTAAAGTTTGCACAAAACAGTATCCGTATTTTGAGTGGCTTATATGGTGTAATAAGACCTCTTGATTTAATACAACCCTACAGATTAGAGATGGGTACACCCTTCTCTAATGGGCATGGCAAAAATTTGTATGAATTTTGGGGTGACAAAGTTACGTTGCAAATCAATAAGGAACTCAAGGAAAGCAAGTCGTCTCATCTCTTAAATCTGGCATCGGTAGAGTACTTTAAAGTGATAAACAAATCACTGCTTGAGAGACCGATTATTGATATTGATTTTAAAGAAGAGCGAGGAGGCAAACTTAAAGTAATATCCTTCACCGCTAAGAAAGCGAGAGGTGATATGGCTAAACAGATTGTGAAACATAGAATCAAGCAACCCAAAGACTTGAAAGACCTAGAAGTATTAGGCTACATCTACGATAAGGAGCAATCTACCGATGATAAATATCTGTTCGTCAAATAAGCTATCAGCTATGCTGTATCTATGATGAAAATTGATTATTTTAATGCTTATATCAATCACTGTAGATTAATCAAATATTTATATGTCTACCACGTTTTGATAGTATCATTTGAATTCCAGAGCAAGCAGTAGTTTGTTCTATAAAAAAAAACTTGTGATATCTCTAAATCTCCTTTTGTTTAATAGTTTACTACCGCTTTGGTCTAGTTTGTATCTTAGCTCCTTTTTCAAAAAGTCGGCTGCATATATAATTCCAGAGAACGCTTTAAATCACCCTTACTTATTATTAAATGAATTGGTAGTGGAGAAGAGCACCAGTCATTATCAAGAGAAAGATTTAATTTAAAAATTATGGAGGATTACATATACGAGGAAGCAAAGCAAATCGTAGCCAAGAAGAAAAAGTTTATTGGAAATTTTACGAGTTGGCTTATTATGTCTATTTTTTTTCTTTGTATAAATATGCTCACTAGCCCAGGATTTCACTGGTGGATATTTCCTACTTTAGGTTGGGGTATAGGTGTTGCGTTTCACTTCTTCGATGCCTTTGGTATTCTCAAGTCTAAGGAATGGGAGAACAGGGAGATCAAAAAGGAAATGAAAAAGATGTATGCCAATGGTCGGTATGCAAATGAAGATGATGATTTAGTCTTGGACAAAATTCCTAATAAAGAAAAACTTGATCTTCCTGATTATGAAGAATTGAAGAAGGAGTGGGACGATCAAGATTTTGTGTAAAGCTCTTTTTTTGTTTAACGAATGATGATACAAAATATTAAGTTACTCCCATTCGATTTAATAACTAGAATTCACTTACAGCAGTTTTAATATTGCCAAGTTACCTATGGCTTTATTAGAAACATCTAGTAAAGGATATTCTCAAGAAGAGTGACCTGTACAACCATAAGGAGATAATCGAAATTTAGGGGTTTGGATTACTCCATTTTTCTAAATCTTTCGCTAAAAACGGGGTAATTCTTATTGGTAATTTGTCATGATTTTTTCCAAAGAAACACGCCAAATTGGATCCTGAATTGCCTAATTCCCTGGGTTGGCACCTACGGCTTATGATTATTCACTCCCGAAAATCGGGAGATGTTACTCTGTATTTTTATTTCCTACTTCTGGATATGCCTAAGATACTATTCCGTTTTGTTAACTCTAACATTATAGAAAACCAACCGATGGAAGAATAGGTATTATTAGTATAATTTACATATGCATTATCATTATATGATTTTTACAATTGTATAATCTGTTGATATATTAATCCTGATTTTGGAGTTAATAAAATACTTGAGAATTAATTAATTCATATACGTATTATAATATATCGTTATATGTTGTTAATCAACATTCTATTCAGGCCTTTAAAAAAGATTATTTTTTTCTTCAAAAAGACGTAACCTTATCGAGTAACTCAGGCAACCCTGCCTTAATGTTCCGTTTAATTATAATAGGAAGACGGAACATACTATGTCATGAGAAAACAAGTAACCCATCTTTCTCCATTCTACCCTGAATGGAATGAATAAGAAAAAATTGATCGTTGATCACAAAGATAATTTGGCAAGATGACGAAAGTGGAGACACTTTCAAAATGGACTGTTAGCTCTAAATCCGATACACTCATTTGCAATATTTTCATGGGCGTGAGACACCTGCTTAAATATGTAAATGTTTAGAATTTTTAATTATAGGTTAACAGATAATGTAAAGTTTATGGACTCCCAATCTGAGAAGAGGACCATCCACCAGAGCGAAACAGTCCATTTTCATTTTAGCCACAGCACTTTGAAAAAGTGCTAAAGAACTTCTGCTAAACTCGATTGTAAATCCGGATTTTGCCGAGGGCGCCCGCCCTGGTAGATCCGGAATTTTTTATTTATACTCGAATCGAAACTTATGCTGAAGACATATAACAGATAAAAAGCCCTTCTCTCCTATTGCTTACAGCTATTACCATCGTAAAAAATATAATCTTTTAAGAATTACTTATCCTTAAGGCACATTTACTTAACTAGTCTATACTCACGGAATGTTATTAATCTACCGCGGGAGGGATATGGAAGGGGCGACCGATAGGAAGCCGTGCTACTGTGAGGAACGAGCAGTAGTACCGAGGTGAATACCGAGCCTGGAGGAGCCCGGTCTAGTAGACTGCTTTTCGCAGGCTACTAGAGCCGCCCAAAAAACCATAGATTATATAAATATGCAGTCATCAGATAATCCACTGAGATGCTAGAATACAAAATACACAAGGGTTCCTAGCTACGATAGTTTTAGACTTAGATATCCACCAAGAGGTCTGCTAATTTTGGCTGAAATTACTTACTTTTAAGGCTATGATAGAATTGTTTAGTGAGCGAACCGCTAAGGCGCTTAAGTTGGATAAAGGTAGAGTAAAAGCAGTCATGCAGCTATTGGAGGATGGAGCAACTATACCCTTTATAGCGCGCTATCGCAAGGAACTTAGTGGTGCTATGGATGAGGTACAAATCAGCGATGTTGCAGAGAAATTCTCAAAATTGAAAGACCTTTTAGCTAGAAAGGCGACCATTGAAAAAGCGATAGCTGAGCAAGGAAATTTGACTCCTCCATTGAGCAAGCAAATTCAAAATTGCTGGGATGCTACCATGCTGGAAGACCTATATTTGCCTTATAAAAAGAAGCGTCAAACGCGTGGTGAAGTAGCAAAAAAGAAAGGGTTGGAACCACTTGCACGATTTTTATTTATGCAAGAAAATACTGCTGTACAAAGTGTAGCAAAAAAATATCTGAACCAAGATGTGGCAAATATAGACGATGCGCTAGCTGGGGCTCGCGATATCATAGCAGAGTGGATAAACGAAAATGCGGAGGTGCGGGATCAGCTAAGACGATTATTTAGAAGGGAGGCAATGATAACTGCGAAGGTGGTAAAAAGTAAAAAAGCGGAGGCAAAAACGTACACTGATTACTTTGATTTTGCGCAAGCCTTGAGGCAATGTCCGTCTCACAGACTGCTGGCCATACGGCGTGGAGAAAATCAAGGGCTGCTGCGCGTAAGTATTGATATAGAGGTAGACCATGCGCACGAGGCTATAGAAAAAAAAGTGATAAAAAATAAATCGGAATCTGCTAAGCAAGTGCGAGAAGCAAGTAAAGATGCTTATAAAAGATTGCTAAAACCATCCATAGAAACGGAATTTAAAAATATAAGTAAGGAGGCTGCTGATCAAGTGGCTATGGAAGTTTTTGCAAGTAATTTGAGACAACTGCTATTGGCTGCTCCGCTAGGGAGTAAAGTGATACTTGGGCTTGATCCGGGCTTTAAATCAGGTTGTAAGCTAGTGGTGGTAGATCGAACTGGCAAGCTACTGTACAATAGTAATATATATCCTCATCCACCACAAAATAAAACCAGTGAAGCTAAACACCTACTCGCACAATTGATAGAAAAGTATAAGGTGGAGGCAATCGCCATTGGCAATGGAACAGCAGGAAAAGAAACCCTACAGCTCTGCAAAAGTATAGACCTATCCTACCCAATGGAAATATACTTAGTGAATGAATCAGGTGCTTCTATATACTCTGCTTCTAAAATAGCTAGGGATGAGTTTCCTGATAAAGACATTACCGTACGGGGCGCTGTATCCATCGCAAGGAGACTAATGGATCCGCTGGCAGAACTGGTAAAAATAGATCCTAAATCAATCGGTGTGGGCCAATATCAGCACGATGTAAATCAGACTAAACTGAAAGAAAAATTAGATAATGTCGTTTCGCTATGTGTAAATGCGGTAGGAATAAATTTGAATACTGCTAGTGAAAATCTGTTGAGCTATGTATCTGGATTAAATGCAGGTTTGGCAAAAAATATAGTAGCCTACAGAGATGAAAATGGAATGTTTAAAAAGAGATCTGAGCTCAACAAGGTTAAACGGCTCGGGAATAAATCATTTGAACAAGCTGCTGGTTTTTTGCGCATCAAGAGAAGTACACATCCACTAGACAATACAGGCATACATCCTGAGCGTTACATACTGGTGAAGGAAATGGCTGCATCTGTTGGCTGCAAAGTCAAGGATCTGATAGGAAATAAAGCGAAGGTGGACGAACTAAAGTTGAGTACTTTTGTAAATAAGGACATCGGTATACCAACGCTAAAAGACATACAAACTGAACTTAAACAACCAGGATTAGATCCTCGTGGAGAAGCCAAACAAATCTCTTTCGCAGATCATATAAATAGTATCGAAGACTTAGAGGTGGGCATGGTGCTGCCAGGAATAATCAATAATATCACCAAGTTTGGCGCTTTCGTGGACATTGGAATTAAGCAAGGTGGAATGGTACATATTTCCCAATTGGCAAATAAATTTGTAAAAGATCCTGCGGATGTAGTGCATATCGAGCAGCACGTGCAAGTAAAAATAATGGAGATAGATATGGATCGAGGAAGAATACAGTTATCGATGAAAGACGTAAATGAATAGCTATGAAAAGATGTATAAATAAATTATTATTTTTTGCCTTAGTGTGTTTGTGTTTTTCATGCAAACCGAAAGGCGTAAGTCAAAACTTACAAGCGCCTACTACTAATGTCGATGTATATTTTCTAGATAGCTTGGCTGCTTCTACAGCGATACTTGTAGATGATAGTTATGAAATATTTTGCCGACTGACCAAGCTAGATATGTGTATACAAATGAAAGGTGCCTGCAAAGAGCGAGCTTCTAAAGCAGAGGTATTGCTACAATACAAGGAATATCTGCAAGAAGATGTAACTGACTTTACGACGGAGGAGATGGAATGGTTAGGTGGAATATGGAAAGAGGCAGTTGAACTCTGTAACAAACTAAATAAGAATATTCTTCCCCCCAATATACAACTTATAAAATCCAAAGGCAGCTACTACGGGAATGATGCATTTTACACTAGGGAAAATTGTATAGTAATACCTTCAGCACGAATACAGATGCGCCAAACAGAGGCGATGTTAAGCGTCATGTTACATGAGATATTTCATATCTATAGTCGAATTAATCCTACGAAGCAGAAAGCACTGTATGCGCTTATTGGCTTTGAAAGTATCGGAGATTCAAGAAACTTAATAATAGATAGTCCACTATCGGAGCAAGTACTTTCTAATCCTGACGGACCTAACTTTGCTTACGCAATAGACTTGAAAACAAGTAAGGGCATCCACAAGTGCGTTCCGATAATAAGCTCAACTTTACCTGCATATGTCGAAGAAAAAGGCGAATTTTTCGACTACTTGTCATTTAATTTATTTGCAATAGAGCAGACGTCAAACAGGAGATGGAAAGTCCTATCGAATGCAGCTGGAGAGCCTATACTACCCGACGACGCTCTCCCCTCCTTCTTCGACCAGATAAAAGACAACACGCAGTATATCATACATCCTGATGAAGTACTTGCTGATAATTTTATGATCTTGGCATTGTCCAAGAAGGATACTACTCAGTACGAAAATCTCTCAAGCGAAGGGAAAATTCTCCTTAAGAAAATAGAAGCTATTTTATAAAATGACTTCATGGTCAATGTAAAAGAACAGTTTAGTAACAAGCCATCGAAATTTATAACCATAATACTCGGTATCACTTTTCTTTGTTATTACTGTTTTTTTCTTCTGCCCACTACCTTATTTAAAAGTCCATATTCCAAAGTCTTAGAAGATAAAGATGGTTACCTACTTAGTGCATCTATCTCATCTGATGGCCAGTGGAGATTTCCTACCATAGACAGTATACCCGATAAATTTATACAGTCTCTTTTAACGTTTGAAGATAAGCGATATTATAGCCATATTGGCGTAGATCTACTCAGCTTAGTACGCGCTATAAAACAAAATGTGAGTCAACAAAGAGTGGTGAGTGGAGCGAGTACTTTGACGATGCAGGTGATTAGATTATCTACGCCAAAAAATCCTAGGTCAATCAAAAATAAGTTGATAGAAATGCTAAAAGCTACCCGCTTAGAGCTAAGACATAGTAAGGAAGAAATACTACGACTATATGTTTCGCATGCCCCCTTTGGTGGCAATGTGGTAGGCTTAGAAGCTGCCTGTTGGAGGTACTATGCCAAGCCACCTGCTATGCTTAGCTGGTCAGAAGCAGCTACCCTTGCTGTTTTGCCTAATGCGCCTGGTCTTATTCACCCTGGCAGAAACCGCAGTGATTTGATGTCTAAACGGAACCGCCTCTTAGGTAGGCTTCTAGAAGCAGGGAAAATGGATTCGCTGACTTACTCATTATCAATACATGAGCCTATACCTGATGCTCCAAAAGCACTGCCAAGACTGGCAGACCATCTACTACATACCGCCTATGATATTAGTTTTAAAAATTTATCTCATGGAAAAGTCAAGACCTCCATTGATATTTTTCTACAGAAGGAAGTTAACAGAATCTTGGCTGCAGCAGCAAAATCTTCTGGTGCAGAATATATCCATAACAATGCCGCTGTTATCATTCATGTGCCTTCAGGAAAAGTACGGGCCTATGTGGGTAATGCGCCCGAGGCTGGATACGATAATCAAGAAGATGTTGACATCATCATGGCGCCTAGAAGTACAGGTAGTATTCTAAAACCGCTACTCTATGCACTGTGTTTACAGGATGGAAAATACCTTCCTAATGCATTAGTACAAGATGTTCCAATTCAGCTGAATGGCTATACACCAAAAAATTTTAGTAGAACATACAGAGGTATGAGCCCATTCTCATCGGCACTGAGTAAGTCTCTAAATGTGCCATTTGTAAAAGCTTTGCAAGATTATAAGCTAGAGAAATTTTATGATTTTTTGCAACTATCACAATTTTCAGACATTAACGCAGGCGCTAATCACTATGGCTTAAGTCTGATTTTGGGCGGCGCGGAAGCCAGTCTATGGGACCTTAGTTCTACCTACGCTGGTATGGCAAGAATATTAAATAACTATAGTATAAATAATGGTAGTTATCAATCCTCAGACTTTAATCAAGCAAGCTGGTTAGCCACTCATAAGATACCCTCTATGCAGAGACAGCAATACCCTACCCACCTAGGCGCAGGTGCTATCTGGAATACATTCAAAGCGATGCAGGAACTCAAACGACCCGATATCGAAGGAGATTGGGAAATTTTTGACTCCGCTATTAATATTGCTTGGAAGACAGGTACAAGTTTTGGTTTTCGAGATGCATGGGCCATAGGTATAAATCCAGAATATGTAGTCGGTGTGTGGGTTGGTAATGCGGATGGTGAAGGCAGACCAAATCTGATAGGAGTAAGGAAAGCTGCTCCTATCCTATTTGACTTATTCAAAGCGCTCCCTCAAGGAGAATGGTTTGACCCTCCCTATGATGATATGGTGAAGATCGCTACATGCAAGAAATCTGGCTATCGAATGAACACTATTTCTTGCCCAGTTGCGGATACTATTTGGGCCCCAAAACAGGGATTAAAATCTAAGATATGCGACCTTCACCACCTAGCATTTGTAAATAAAGATGAGAGCAAGCGTGTAAACGCAAGTTGTTATCCATCTGAAAATATGCATCAAAAGAGCTACTTCAGTTTGAGTCCCATGGAAGCATATTACTATAAAAGAATTGATCCAGATTATCGCCCTTTACCTCCTTATGCGGAGGGATGCAATGACAGAAGTGATTTAGAATCTCCCTTAGAGTTTATTTATCCTAGTGGTAATTATCAAATATATATTCCGCTGGAACTAGACGGAAAGTTGGGTGAGACTATCTTCAAAGTTGCGCATCGAGAATCAAGCACTACTATATACTGGCACCTTAATAATAAATACGTAGGAAGCACACATACCTTCCATGAACTTGCTCTACAGCCTCCATCAGGAAAAAACATTATAACCGTTATAGATACGAAAGGTAATACTGCCTATAAGAGATTTGAAATTCTGAATGATTGAGGAGAAGAAATAAGTGGTCTAAAAAAAATCCCTGCACCTAGAAGGGAGTAAGGTGCAGGAAGATTAAACAAACATACTATGAGAAAACTAAGTCAAATATATGGCACATTAGTCTTATATGTATGTCACTTTGTCTAATAGGTATTGCCTTGATAGGAAGTGGTAGATATGGTTTAGATAGCGGTCGTCACCTTGCCTAAAAATTAGTCGAATCTGGATTATTTGAGCTTAAAATCGACAATAGGTAAAATCAATTCTACTCTTGTACCTTCGGCTGCGCCCGTATGTCTATTATATAAGTCAATGGTCTCCACAGATAGATCGGGGCTATTAAGACTGGATTTAAGAACCTCTAGCCGCTTTTGAGTAATAGATGTACCCATAGACTTGTGCTGCTCATGGTATCCACCCTTGGCCTGAATTTTTCCAGCCATTTCCCTACCAATACCATTGTCTTCTATGATACATTGAATAGTATCATCTGTGTGGTATAGGAATTCTACGCGTAACTTACCATCACTTCGCGTACGTATACCGTGTTCTAATGCATTTTCTACGTATGGCTGAACGATCATACTGGGCAAGCAGATAAGATCTTCTTCAAGTTCTTCATCAACTTTAACAATGAAGGACATCTGATCCGAATAACGTAGTTTTTTATTTATCGACAGGTATTCTTTTAAAAACTCTACTTCATCTTCTAGAGAAAGACTTTCTACATCAGAATAATATAAACTCTTACGAATAAGATTCGCAAACTGCGCAAGATATTTGGCTGCATTTTCTTTTTCATTGGAGTTGATATAACTCTGAATAGAGTTAAGTGCATTATGTATAAAATGCGGATTCATTTGAGCACGTAGTGCTTTCAACTGAAGCTTTTTAGATTCTAGACGCAGTAATTTTGATTCCTGTTCCTTACGTTGCGCGTCATACTTTATTTGTAGCTCTGTTATTTTTTTCTTTTTTACCTCATGCTGATACTCTTCATTATGATTAGCATGCATAAGCTGGTATTTATATGCCATCTCAAATTGTGTCTGCTCTGCATAATAAGAGGCAATAGTCTGGTACATAGTAGCCAATAGTTTATTACTGCCGCTAGTTTTAGCAAATTCAAAAGCGCGAAGTAAACTATCGGAACGCTTCTGATCCTTTTCGAGCCTTCGGTAAGCTTCCGCTTTCCAAAGCTGGAGGTAGAATAAATTTGGTAGATCTTTTTTCTCTTGTTGATCATAGATTTTCTCTGCCGTGTTGTATTTTTCCAGGGCTTTCTTGATCTCTCCTTGTTCGAAGAGGCAGTATCCAGAATTGGCGTAAGCACCAGCCTTAGCGGCAACACTAGTATCATCTGTGGTAGAAATAGATTTTTGAAAATAACATTTAGCTTCTTCATATTTCTCTAGAGCAATGTGCCCAAGGCCGGCTAATAGGTAATGCCAGCTCAATCTTCCGCCTATATTGCACTGCTCACAAATTTCAACCACGTTAGTATAAGCTTTGACACTTTGCTTAACATCGCCGTTATGTTCAAAGATATTACCTAATCCACTTTGTATGACTGTCTGAAAATAGTAGTCTTTTATTTCTTGAGAGGTACACTTGTCAAAATGCTTCTGCGCTTTATGAAAAAGCGTCAATGCTTTATCATAGTTCTCTTCCTTCAGATAAAGACCTGCTTCACGTGTAAGCAATCTAGCTTTTAGTTTTAGCGCTGGAAAATCTCTTAATAATCTTTCAGCTTTCGCTATGTAGTATCTAGCAGTATCTAGCTTATCTATATTAATACACACTCCGACATAATCAATGTACGCCTCTATCTGTTCATTGGCATCACCTTCTGCTTCTAGTATTTCAATGGCAGTTTTAAACTTCTTGATAGCAAGTTCATAATCGTAATCTTGGTTATGAATCACGCCTGCTTTGAGTAAGTAACTCAGGAATATTTCTTGTTCTTTGTGCTGCTTTAGCAGCTGCTCCATCTGATAGATTGCGAATTTAGCTCTTTTGTTATCGGTATATATAAGTTGGTTGGTCAACTGATCCAACATGCGTAGTTGTTGGACTGGTTCATTGCTAGCGAGGATAGCGTCTTCTAGAGTTTGAATAGATTTAGTGTACATAGGCGATATGACTTAGAGCAATCTAAAAAAAAACGGGGTCACAATAGTTATTGTGACCCGTTAGATTCTTGACAGTGTATTAGTGAGGTACTGTACCTCCCCAACCACCAAACCAAAAAAATGACCGTTTACTACCTCCCTTGATTTTTTTCATATCCTCAAAGTCGAGCACAAACAGATCTTTCTTCAAGTCTTGAAGTTTAACCAGTTTTCCCATAGTATTAGGATTTTCGTATTGTTAAAAATTGTCAGTATAAATAAAATTGAACCCTACTAACAGAGTGCAATATCATTTGCAAATAGCAGCCTAAAGCCCCATCTGCATATTCTTTAACTGCTGTATAAAAGCAGGTCTTCTTCTTCTTGAAACTTCTATTTCCTTACTATCATCCATAATCAAATAACCACCTTCCCCTTTGACGAACTTTTGCATATAATTCAGATTGATAACATGCTTTTTATGCACTCTGAAAAAATTCTTATTCTCCAATAAATCTGCGTACCATTTGATAGTCTTGGATACTGTTATCTTTTGTTTATTCTCTAAGTAGATATGTGTATAGTTATCTTCTCCTTCTAGCCTCAAGATGTCTTTTATATTCACGAAGTAAATACCATCTACAGCGGAGATACTCATTTTAGAGAATATGTTTGGATTGGTATAGTATTCTTTGAAAACATCTAATCGTTCATTAATGGCGTTGTCTCCTCTGGGCGTGTACCTACTGACTGCTTCTACCAACTTTTCTGGATCGATAGGTTTATTCACATAATCTATGGAACTGTAGCGGCATGCTTGGATAGCATATTCACTAAAGGCAGTAACAAATATGATATTAAAATTAATATTGGGATTCTGATCCAATAGATTAAAGATTAAGCCATCAGATAATTGAATATCCATGAAAGCTAAATCGATTTTATTTTTTAGATTTTCCAACAGAATCTGACCTTCAGCAACGCTAGTGGCGGTACCTAAAAGTTCAATCTGTGGGCAATTTTCCTGAATTAAATTCTTTAGATTCTTGAGGCTGTTCAACTCATCCTCAATAATAATGGCTCTTATCACAGTATTATAAATTTATTAGGTTACAAAAAATCTTGCACCGATGAATAAAATTCGTGTCGGAGTTTTCTGCATAGAAATTTGTAATATTCGATAGCTGCTAAACTATTTCGTAAAGAAATGAAAAAAAATCAATATAAAATAATAAGCATCTAAAAAAAATTGAGCCTGAGACTCTAACATATCTATTTTAGTCATAATTTATGGTTTTGTTACTATTTTGGCTATATATTTGCTGCGGTCCACGAGAAAGCGGCATAACCAACTTGATCTCAAGTCCAATCAGTAAATGAAGCCTAACGCTCAATAAAGAATCAAATAATTGATAAGTTTGTATCCCTAAGCTCAGTTACCCGTTTTTACTGTTTATATAAATGACAAAAAAAGCAAGATTTAAGCGCAATCCTACAAAGGAAAAACTGCATGAAATCATTTTCGAAGCAGATACTCCTGCGGGTAAATGGTTCGATATCATCTTGATGATCATTATTGTAGCAAGCGTACTTATTGTTATGCTCGAAAGTATAGATTCCTATGCGAGAAAATACAATCAGATATTTTTTGTTTTAGAATGGTTTTTCACTGCTTTTTTCACCGCTGAATATTTATTGCGACTATACTGTGTTTATAAGCCTATCAGGTACGCGACTAGCTTTTTTGGTATAATAGATTTACTTGCCATCATACCTACGTACTTGACTCTGTTAGTTCCTAATACACATTTCTTGATCGTTATACGTGCTTTTAGGTTGATGCGTATCTTTCGGATATTCAAGTTGGCTAATTTCTTAAAGGAGAGTCAATATATTGCAGAGTCTCTTAAGGCCAGTAGACAGAAGATAGCTGTCTTTTTAACCTTCATATTTCTGATGACAATCATTATAGGATCTATAATGTATCTTATAGAAGGAGGTACTAATGATTCCTTCTCCAGCATACCAAGATCTATATATTGGGCTATAGTAACTATGACTACGGTAGGATATGGCGATATAACACCTACTACCTCCATCGGTCAGTTCTTCGCCGCCTTCGTTATGATTATGGGATATGCTGTGATAGCTGTACCAACTGGAATTGTATCCGCTGAAATGGTCAAAGAAAATGTTGAAAATGTTTATTTAAATACACAGTCATGCTCATATTGTGGTGAAGAAACACACCAGGATGATGCTAAATTTTGCAAATCATGTGGTGAAGAGTTACATCCCGATCATTCTGCATCTGCTGCTGAGTAATTTAGGAATATTCATAGGAAGGATAACCTAGGGATATTCACAAGAAGAGTAACCTGCACAACCATAAGGAGATAATCGAATTTTAAAAGTTTGGATTTCTCCGTTATTCTAGACTTTGCGATGAAAACGGGGTAATTCTTGTTGGCAATTTGTCATGATTTTTTCCATAAAATCACGCTAAATTAGATCCAATCTCTACATTTACACAAAGTTGTAACCCAGCTCTATAATATTATACCCCCATCTAGTCAGCTGGTCAAGCTTTCAGGCTTGGCTTCGCTTACTTTTGAAAATGCCTAATTGAAAAGAAATCATGATACCCCTGGTACTCGAGTGGTAGCAAATATCCGTTTGACACTAAACTTTCCCGCACCATTGACAAAGAGCATCATCAGTCCACCAGCGATAGCCATATTTTTCATAAACATCAAGCTGTGAAGTCGTCTTACGTCCTCGGGATCATTCCACCAAGAGTATAGTATGAAAGTTAATGGTATCCAGTAAATGAGCAAGCAAATAGCGCCTAAAGATGATCTATACCCAATCAAAATGAGTATACCGCCAAATATTAATAAGAAAATACTAGCATATAACAGCAGATTTTGATTCCACGTAATCCCGTAGTCAGTCATCATAGTTTTATTAAACTGAAAGAAAGCAATAGAGTCATATGCCTCATAGAGAAATATAAATGCGAGAAGAATTCGACCAATTAAGTCAATAATATTTTTGAACATTTTGATTTTTAGTTTTGTATTTATCTTAAGAACTTGGCGATCGCTTTAGCTACGTTTTGACCATCCATAGCCGCAGAAACAATACCCCCAGCATAACCGGCTCCTTCTCCACATGGGAATAAGCCAGTCGCATCTTCATGCATAAAAGTAATTTTATTCCTTGGTATTTTGATAGGAGAACTAGTTCTTGACTCTACTCCGATTACATTAGCTTCTTCTGTGTAGTATCCTTTCATCATTTTACCAAATTGACTGACTCCTTCTTGCAATCTAGAATAGATACCACTAGGTAAAAGTTCATGGAGTGGTGCAGAAAATAATGTAGGTATATAACTACTAGGAGCTAGATCAGAGGATAGCCTTCCTTTTACAAAATCAGGTAGACGCTGTGCTGGAGCTTTTTGAGAACCATCACCATAAGAAAATACCTTTTGCTCTATCGTTTTTTGAAATACGAGTCCAGCGAATACTCCTTCACTTTCATATTCCTCTAAATCTTCGGGTTCTACTGCTACTACAGTTCCAGCATTAGCAAATGGAGAGTCTCGGCGCGAGAGGGACATTCCATTAACTACTATTTCTCCTGGCGCGGTCGCCGCTGGCACAACCAATCCACCTGGACACATGCAGAATGAAAATACGCCTCTATTTTGCACTTGACATGCCAAAGAGTAACTGGCGGCTGGCAGAAGTGCCCCCCTGTCTTTACGATTGTATTGTACCTCATCTATGATGGACTGAGGATGCTCTATTCGCACGCCTAATGCAAATGGCTTTGACTCTATAGTAATTCCTTTACTGTTCAATAATTCATATACTGCCCTAGCAGAATGACCAGTTGCTAATATTACTGCTTCCGCACGATGGATTTCATCATTATCTATGACGACACCCTTACATTTACCATCTTCTATTAGTAAATCAGTCATCCTCGCATTGAAGTGAATTTCACCGCCAAATTGTTCGATCGTCGCGCGAATGTTTTGCACTATCTGAGGCAGCTTATTACTCCCTATATGTGGATGTGCGTCGATCAATATATCATTATTAGCTCCGTGCTCTACCAGTAATTCCAGTACCTTAATAATCTTGCCACGCTTATGCGAACGGGTATATAACTTACCATCCGAATAAGTTCCTGCCCCACCTTCGCCGAAGCAATAATTTGACTTGTCATTTACTACTCCATCTTGCTGAATTGCTTTCAGGTCTTTACGTCTAGCACGCACATCCTTTCCCTGCTCATATAGTATTGGACAAAATCCTAGCTCTATCAACTCGAGTGCCGCAAAATAACCTGCTGGTCCAGCTCCAATGATGATAACCTTAGCTCTAGATTTTACATCTTCATATTTAGATATGGTAGTTTGCTGGATCTTTGGCTCCTCGTCTATATAAAATTTTAAGCGATAGACATAGATAGGATTTCGTTGGCGAGCATCTATCGAACGCTTATGAATTTCCCAATGTTTGATGCGATCATGGTCTATAAATAACTTAGCCATGCCTCGATCATAGAGGTATTTTTCATCCCCTACTTTCTCCAAGTCAACACGTACTTCCACCTCTTTTATCATGACACAAAGATACGATAGTATTGGATATTTAAAATGATGATTTGGAGGCTCCGCTAGCGCGGCGGGTCATTCGCAGCCAGGTCCTTTGGACTACCCAGCATAGCTGGATACTGCTACTACCCCTAGCCCAGGGTTTATTGTCTCCTGTAGGGAATTAAGCGTCTATTCAAAATAAAGGTTGATCTCAGCTATTCTAAAAATTATAGGAATGCTTGCTAAGATCAGGCGAATAAATAAAATTGATAGAAGGTAAAAATTACTATAATAAGAATGATCAGAACTAAAACAAAGCCTAATCTCCCGTGAAGGGAAGGAATGGTGACGCAAAGAGGGCGAATGGGTTTGCGAGCCATGCTCTAGTTCCTTAGAACTGAAGCGATAGCGAAACCATAGACAAGCCATAATCCTTGAATATCCGCTTTTTCCCGCGAAGTCTAGAGGCACGCACTTTGAACCCTATTTTTTATCTTCACGCGAAGATACAGACTCTGATGCCCGTATAATCTTGCTGCCGGAGATATTAAAATTAGTGGGATAATAAACGACTGAAACTACGGACTCTTCCACGGAAAGATTTGCTCTTTCTACAGGTACGGAGGCTATTCTGGCTAGTGTACCCGTACCTTTTAGATCGCAATAATATCTGCCCTTATTAATATGATTTTCGAAGATTCGCTTGGGGGTATCCCATAGTTTCACAGTAGTTTCTACGAGTACATAGTCTGCTTCCCACTTTTCGAAAGTCGTCTCGCCATAGAGGTCAAAATCTACGGAATCGTAGATTTCTATATCGAAATCTTTATTGATTATTTTGCTATTTTGGGCATAGCTCGAAATGGTCAGAAAGCAGATAAATACAAGGGACAAGTACTTGAGCATAGTTTGTTTTTATTTAGTAATCGATAATGGCAAATTGCACCATTAGCAGCAGACATACAATGACCGAAATTAGGTATATAAAGTATGAATACATACGATAATATAACAAATTTCGGTCTGTATAGATTGTATCTACTAAATAAAATTTTCTGTACGTGCCCTAATTGTCAGTTCGCTTACTACAAATCAATATAGCATAGCTAATTTGGCATCTTACTGCAAAGGATAACCTATTCCTCGTCCAATTCTGCTGCTGCAATAATAGCCTCGCGAATATTGGTACCTGATGGAATATATACGATGAACGAAACATTATCTACTAATGGAGCGCCTTTGATCATAACTTCCCGATCGAGACCAGGTATATTAATTTCAAAAGAATCTTCTGTCTGAGTAGAGGTAAGATTATATCGTCCAGCTTTAATCAATGATTTGAGCATTGACTCATTTCCATTTTCTAAGATAATAAGCATTTGTACTCGGATAGCTGGCGACTTCCATTCCTTGACTTGAACATCTCCTCCCAGATTGAGATCAATAAGATCATTGCCTTGTAGGTTAAATGATTTAACAAGCGTCTTTTCAACTGTATGCTGGGCGTTTAATCCTAAAATCAAACTTAGCGAAAGGGAGATCACAATAAATAATTTTGAAACTCTCATAAGCAGTATGTTTTGATTATGATGTCAAATTAAGAATAATAATCCACAAATTCAATATTTACAAAAATTTTATTCTACTTTAGAGATAATATGCCTAATCTTTGTTAGCTTAATAAGTAGTTTTTCCATATTTTCTAGTGATAACATGTTGGCTCCGTCAGATTTGGCAATACTCGGATCTGGATGTGTTTCTATAAAGAGACCATCTACGCCCACTGCAATTCCCGCTTTTGCAATCGTTTCAATCATAGCTGGCTTACCTCCTGTAACCCCTGAAATCTGATTTGGCTGTTGAAGAGAATGGGTACAATCAAGTATTACTGGTACATCAAATGATTGCATAGTCGGAATAGATCTATAGTCTACTACTAAATCTCCATATCCAAAAGTAGTCCCACGCTCCATAAGTGCAACTTGTTGATTTCCGCTTTCCTTGACTTTATTGACCGCATGCAGCATAGACTCAGGAGACATAAATTGTCCTTTCTTTATACTAACATATTTCCCAGAGTGCGCAGCTGCAACAAGCAGATCGGTTTGACGGCATAAAAATGCAGGGATCTGGATAACGTCCGCTACCTCAGCTGCCATACCCACTTCTGCTACGGAGTGCACATCTGTAGTTATGGGTACACTAAATTTGTCTTTTACTTTTTGCAATATCTCTAGTGCTTTCTCATCTCCAATGCCAGTAAAAGAGTCCAACCTAGTTCGATTGGCTTTGCGATATGACCCTTTAAATATATAAGGTATCTTAAGCCTATCTGTTATATCCACCATCTTTTCTGCAACAGCCATACACATCTCTTCACTCTCGACCGCACAAGGACCAGCAATAAGTAAGAAGTTTCTATTATCAATATACTTTATATTAGGTATGCTAACCATGTGCTTGGATTTACGCTTTATAAAAAAATTTAGGATGAAAAAGGTTTTTGCTTTTCTGAAGTCTTCTTAGGGTAAAAGCTTGGCGCGTGGAAATTGCTCTTTTATGTTAGATAAAACAGTTTCTAAATTGTGCTGATCTGTGTATTCTACGATAATGATAGTAGAAACCAGATTTTCAGTTTTTACCAATCTCTCGCCTGCAAAACCTAGAGAGGAAATAAGCTTTAGTTGTTTTACAACATTCGCTTCAGAACCAAAGGTATTGGTGACAATTCTTGCAATATTTTTAGAATCGTTATTCACCACATCTGTATTTACCTCAGACATTCGTAGCTGTTTGTTCACCATCTCTTCTTTAATACTAATGCTTGCAATAGAAGGACTAAGATCCAAATTTATAGAAGTGACGAGAACCTCGTTCTGATTATCCTTAGGGCTAACATTGTATCTAGTAGAAACTTTTTGGAAGACAGGGTCCTCTGTATTTTGATACCTAGTAGAAATCAAAAGGGTCACAACGAAAAATGATCCCATAGTAATCAAAGCCAAGCCTAACATACCACGTCGATTCTTTTTAATAGGTTCAACATGCTTAGATGCGCCAGGTGGATTAGGAGAAGCAACTATGGTTTCTTGCTGCATCGATTGAATAGGGTTTAACAAAATTCCTTTTAAGTCAAAGCCTGTATTATTTGCATCTAAAACTTCAGATGTGAAGTGGAGCAAACCATCCTCGCTTTTGCTGCACTCCCCTAACTCTGGCAGATGTACACGGCCCTTCTCGGACAAGCTTTCAATGACTTTACTTAAGAAAAGTTCTAACAGTCCAGCTTGCTTATGATGTGATGCGAGGTAATCTGTAAAACCACAATCCCTCTCCTCTAAATCAGGCGTAAAAGTGATGATATCAAATGGAGCAATGAGTACATTCGTATCAGGATCAAAGCTAGCACTTTGAGCTATAGCGTGAAAACGACCAAAGCCAGGTATAGCAGCCTTTCTTTTGTGTTTTAGGTAATAAGCAATTTCTTCACTCACCAAGGAGATCAAATCCATAACGAAGTTTGCACAAATATATAGTAATATCTAATATCATAGGCATAAATAGGACTACTTTTAGATGTAACTATGTCAGACTCGACATCCAAAAGCTTCATGCTGCTCCATCATAAAATTGTAAAAAAGCTCGCTGAAAATTGCAATAATCTATAGAAGATGAAGTGCCTATCATTATATTATTAGATTTGTTGTATGGATACGACAACGAACAAACGAGAAAAGTCGACTTTATTATTTGCTGAAGCCAAGCAGTATTTTCCTGGCGGAGTAAACTCGCCGGTACGTGCATTCAAGTCTGTTTCTGGGCCCCCATTGTTTATCAAAGAAGCAAACGGTAGTAGAATTACTGATGAGGACGATAATACCTACATTGATTTCTGTTGTAGTTGGGGTCCATTGATATTGGGTCATAACAACAGTCAGATAAGAGAAAAAGTAATTGCTACCATATCCAAAGGTACATCTTTCGGAACTCCTACTAGACTAGGGAACGAACTGGGTAAGCTCATCATCAACAATAATAAATACATCGATAAAATACGCTTTGTCAGCTCTGGCACGGAGGCAGTAATGTCCGCTATCCGATTGGCGAGAGGTGTTACAGGAAGAGACAAGATTATCAAATTTGAAGGCTGCTATCATGGTCATGTAGATTCCTTATTGGTAAAGGCAGGTTCTGGTCTTGCTACATTTGGTGAAAGTACTTCGGCTGGTATACCAGAAGCCTTTGCAAAAGAAACTATTGTACTACCACTAGGAGACAGCAATGCATTGCATGAACTCATGAAAAAAATGGGTAACGAAATAGCCTGCATAATCATTGAACCTATACCTGCGAACAACGGCCTCTTATTGCAAGATAAGTACTTCTTAGAATGCTTGCGTAAGAAGTGTTATAAATACGGCGCACTTTTGATATTTGACGAGGTCATTTCTGGACTGCGAGTTGGTTTTGAAGGAGCAGCACATCACTATGGTGTGCAACCAGATATACTTACTTATGGGAAAATTATCGGAGGAGGTCTACCCGTTGGCGCCTATGGTGCGAGCCATGAGATAATGGGCCATGTCGCACCTGATGGCCCAGTCTACCAGGCAGGTACTTTATCAGCAAATCCCGTGGCTATGTCTGCTGGTTATGCTGCGCTTGAGCAGTTGCTGGAACCAAATTTTTATGAAGATCTCAAGCTTAAAACACAAGGATTTGTAAACGACATTCTTTCCTTTACGGAGGAGCACAATATGGAGATTAGCATCCCTACTATAGGCTCTATATTTTGGATAGCATTTACCAAAGAACGCATCATCAGTGCTGATCAGATAGATCCTGCATCGATGGAAAAATTCAAAGTTTTACATCATGAATTACTTCAGCGAGGGATTTACCTCGGACCTAGTGGGTATGAAGTTGGTTTTATATCTGCCGCTCATACAGCTGAGGATCTGAAGGAGGCAGCTACTATTATGAAAGAATGTCTAAAGATTGTATTTAAAAAATAATATTACCTTAAAGCTTATTCTCATTACAACATAAACCATCACAAATGAAAAAAATCTCGCTTTTCTTACTTTTCTTAGCGCTTTCTGCTACCCAATTTAGCTGCGGTGCTGATCTCGCTGATGAATTAGTAGGTACATGGAATGCAATTTCTTGGACTGTGGAAGGGAACGAAAAAGCAGATTCAAATGATGTACAGTTTATCTTTAATGCTGACAAAACTTACAAAGCAAGATTTAGCATAGACTCCGAAGAAGGGACATACCGTGTATTTGGTAGAAACTTATATACAACGGCTAATGGCAAACTCGAAAAGTTGGTTAAATTCGATTTTGATGAAGATCTAAATTTAGTGTTCGCTATGAACAGAGTTGGTACATCGGAACGTATTGTGCTGAGAAAAGAAGTTAGGAAATAATCTTATTCATCGCAGCCAGAAGACGAAAACGTAGCATCACCTAACTTGTAAGCAATAAAATCAGGGACTAACGCGGGTCCAGAAAGATTACTCACCTTATAGCTTAAGGCATCTTTTTGCCATTCGTAGGTTATCGGATTGTCTTCGACAAACACCATATCACTTCTGATAATGACATAAGATTCTCGACCTGGAAAACTGCTCATAGTATTGAGTAGAATATTTCTCATAAATATCACGTCTCTAACACTGATCTTACCATCGTTCGTGACATCAGCCACTATATACTGATGTGGATCCGTAAATTCTAACTGAAAAACTAGATGACTTACTACCCTAGTGATGTCACTTACTGCCAGTCCATCACGGAGACACTTATTGTTATAAGAAGAAATAAAGTAGTCTGATCCTACAGTCATATCAGAAAACTCATAATAACCATTACTATCTGTATATGCGGAGTCAATAATAGTACTGGCATTTCGTGGGTAGTTGTCATTACTATTTAGATAAACGACATTGTTGCGCATAGGTCCTCCATTAACGTCTATTATCCGTCCAGTTATATCTGCAGAAATTGTAGTGGTATTTTGAGGATCAAATCCTGGCTGAATCAAGTTGCCTGCATTGATAGGGTCTAACCAATCTCTAAGCCTAGTACTTGGTGATCCATTACCCGTCCAAGAACTCACAAATCTACCTGAGAATGCCTTAGGATTGTCGCATCCTGCATCTCCTCCGTGCAGCTGCCCAATAACGGATGCGTTATCGTCAAAAATAGGAGCTCCAGATGAACCACCCTGAAATGCACCGTAGTCAAAAAAGCTACGATAGTGCGAACGCCCAGTTGTGACCAAGCCATTGTCCCAATCAATAGTGGCATTAAAAATAACGATCTGACTATACTCTTGCGACACTTTTTTAATATCACCAAAAGGGTGATGTATCATTGTAGTCGTATCTGGTCTGTAATCATGTGTTCGGTTCCAACCCGCAAAATAAACATCATAATTTGAAGGAATAGATTGGAAAATTCTCAACAGTTCAAAATCGCTATCTGCATTGCCTGAGATGGGCGTACAGCCCAAAAGAGATTGATAAGGTGGCTCTTGCCCAGGATTAGTACAGAATGGGCTTGTATAGTTAAAATCGAATCTATAGAAATCATATAAGGGAGTCAACTCACTAGTACAGTGATATGCTGTAAGAATATAAGGGGTCATATCCTCTGCGGTATTATTCAATAATGATCCACTACAGTAAACCATGCCTTCTTCTGTCATCATCAATATTCGTACTACGCTTTTCTGGACATCATCAAAGTAGTCAGATTCAAGACAATTAAAATTAATATTACAACTTGCTGCATCACCAAAATCTTTCTGCGGTTCAGCGGAGTTCTCTGGCCTAAAGAAGTCTTTATACATTCGCTGTATTTGAAATACAGATAATTCGCTCTGCCCTCTGGCATCTTTAGGTTCGTAATATTCCAATATTATTTGCTTCCCAGCCACTGGACCTGCCAGTAAATTTCCCTTTGGATTTACATCAGCAGCAGTATAGCTATTCATTATATGTTTACCATTGGTAGAATAAACATCAAGCTTGGCGCCAGCTGGCATATTTACTTTATCTAGCATGAAGGCCATGCCTTTTGCGTTATTACATTTAATTTTTATCCTCCAGACTCTATCACCAGAGGGCAATTCTGCCCATTGCCCATCGTCCGTAAGATTAATGTTTACTGGTGTAGGTATAGAAACTCTATCTTGCCAAAAATTGGCTTTATCTCTTTTTTGAACGCCTTCGTAGGGAATGTCGGCTAATGTGGTGGGTTTAATTTGAGGTAAATCAGCATTGGTTAGACCATATGGCATATATTGCTGCGCATACGTGCTGAAAAAAAGGCAGCATAAGATAAATGTCGCAGTGAAAAGTTTTAAAGTGTAATTTTTGTCCATCGGTATATTAAGTGCACCTCGCATAAAAAGAATACGAGAAAACCAAGATACAGCCTTTGTATAGCCATGTCAAAAATCAGGAATCGTAAATGGCAAAATTAACCTGTTTAGGGTAGGTATTTAGGTAAAAAACAGGCTCTAAACCTTTAAATCATACCACCGATTGGATTTCAAAAACCAGAAAGAAACTATAAAGATTATGAGCCAATAGAATATCTCAGAAGCCCACGCCCAGCCTAGTCCTCCTTGAAGCAACTCTATTACTACATATACATATATAAGATACAGAACTACTGAGATGGTTTGGATGAGTAGTCCAAAGCTGGTAGCACCTGTAGCGGCTAGCCCATTAAAAAATACAGCCGATACTGAAAACAGCACTAGGATGATCCCCATAACATAGAATATTGGTTGCGCCTCCACTATCAATGACATATCCTGCTTGCCAAATAAAGGATACAATATCATCTTTGGGAACAATAAGAATGGCAGCAAAAGGATACAGGTCCAAGTAAGACAAATCTTGCTAATTTTCCACAATAGGGGTATCACTTCATGTTTCTTACCAATAGCTATATAGTTACTAACCAGTGTATTTGCTCCAGACGCAAAGCCCCAGGTCGGAATAGACAGGGTGAGGTAAACCATCCTAACCAGATTGGTAATCGCCAATGGGCGTTCTCCTAAATTTTCTATTATACCAAAAAAAGCAAACCATGATCCAAAACCCACTACCGCTTGTAAGACCACTGGAGATGAAATTCTTATTTGTGTCCTAATAGCATCAAAGTCTATTACCTTTGGAATAGAAAATAGTCTATACTTTTGTATCTTTTTATCGAAGACTATATATATAAGAAATAAAATAAATGCAAATGCTTCTGCTAGTGTGCTTGCCAAACCGGCACCCTGTATACCTAACTCCGGAAAGCCGAAGTGTCCAAATATGAAACCGTAATTCAATATTACATTTGTCAGCGCTAAGATTATTGAATCTACAAGGATAAATTTGGTGCGCGATATACCCGTATACAGTGCTATAATACTAAGTCCAACATAGCTAAAGAATACTCCATAAGATCGATAGTCCAGATACTCTAAACTCTTATAGAATATAACATCAGAATTGGTAAAAATAGAAAAGATATAGTAACCTCCAAATTGCATTATACAGAATAACACAAGCGCTAGAAAGAACTCAAAGGTCAACATTGCTTGAAAAACCTCTCCTACTTTTGTCGGATTATTTTCACCAGCACGCCGAGCTATCATAATCTGCCCACCCTTTGAAAAATTATAACCTATGGCAGCAATCATTAGATAGAATACACTAACAAATCCTATTGCTCCAAAGTCGGCTTCACTTTTATGATACAGAAAAACCCCGTCCGTTAGCACTATTATTTGTTGCACAGCGCTGCCCAACATTATCGGTCCAGAAAGAGAAAATATATCTTTGTATGTGGTATTTATCTGCATGTGGTCATCAAAACAACGGATTTAAACACTCTTATCCAAAGCTTTTAGACGAATAAATTATCTTATAGGGTCAACAGTTCTACTAAGAATTATATTAGCGTTTCTGCTATTGATTATAAGTATGTTACATCCAGAAAACCTTCGCGATAGTCTTTTAAATTACGGTACTCGTCAACGCATAGTAAAAAGAATTGATCATGATCAAGTTTTATAAAGACATCAAGATGAAATTACTTTTATTAAGCTATTTTTGTTGTGTACACAATTATTTTTTAGACTTATAATGTCACTGTAAAATATGATTCTTTACTTCAAAGCCTTACACATTTTTGGATTCGTAGCTTGGTTTGCTGGTCTGTTTTATCTAGTCCGCATGTTTGTCTATCATGTTGAAGCAGGTGAAGAAATAGAACCAAACAAGGGAATTTTACAAACACAGTTTACGTTGATGCAGAAGCGCGTGTACAAGCTTATATGCAATTTTGCAGCTGTTCTTACCTGGTCATGCGGCACCACCATGATCTGTCTTTATGGCTGGGATTGGTTCGTGGTCAATACTTGGTTGCATATCAAACTAGTGCTATTGGTAGCACTTACGGCTTATCACGCGTATTGCAAAAGCATAATCTATAAATTAGAACGTGGCGAGTACGTCATGTCCGCATTCCAGTTTAGATTGTTCAATGAGCTGCCCTCCATAATATTACTGACCATAGTTTTGCTTGCTACATTGCGCAGTGTCAGTGAGTTTGTCGGCACTATTCCATACATCTTGGCATTCGGATTTTCCATCTATCTCATAGCCAAATTTTACAAAAAGCTACGAGTCAAAAAAAATTCTTAATATAATTATTACAGTATTTATCTGGGATCATCACGACCCAAAAGGGCGTGACCGTGCTCTACACTATATCCCCATGTCTTGCTGAAAAAGCAATACATGGGGATGCCGTTACGATCTCTTGCTTCTACGCGTTCCACTTGTCGAGCTCCAGCTTGACGCTTCCACAATGGTTGGGGCTTTTGCTAAAAATAATAGCTTAAAGAAGGGATATTCGTAAGAAGATTAAACTGTAGAACCATAGGGAGTTAATCAAAACTAAAGGGTTTGGATTACTCCATTTTTCTAAATTTTTCGCTAAAAATGGGGTAATTCTTGTTAGCAATTTGTCATGATTTTTTCCAAAAAAATCACGCCAAATTGGATCTAACTCTGATGATAATCCTGGGTTTTCAACCCAATGCGTATAAATATTTCACCCCCGAAAATCGGGACGGGCTACGCTGTGGTGATGTGCTCTTACATCTGAATACCCCTAAAGAAATAATTTTATTTGGCTCTCTTATTTGCATATAAAAAATTAAGTTACTCCCGTATTAATCAACCAGTATATAATGTGATTGTAAGTATGGCAAAGATTATTACAATAGTAACTCCACACCTACTAGGCTACACCCCACCGTACTATCAAGTTCGCTACCGAATTGCTTTAGCTAATGTCGACGTTCCAGAAGATGATGATCAATTCCTTAATTACTTATGTAAGTTTAAAATTGTAGAGTGGTTCGATTGCGCTTTAAAATAATTCACAACTACCGCTGGTGAATCCTGTTGCATCAAACGTAGTATTGAAAGATCCACTGCCTTCAGCATTCATCACCTCTATGCGGAGTCCATTGATACCTGAACCATCACGCTTAGGTGTGCAATACTCAAAGAGGTAAAAGCTGTTAGCCTCATTAAATATATAATCAGAGATTTCTCTAAACTTGTCTGCAAGTTCATCAGGATTATCAGTCGATAGCGCGCTATTGGGACCTAATGCTTGGAGAACAGTGTCATCTATCTCCGCACCTAGACCTATCGTGTAGTAGTCAATAGCCGTTGAAGCTTCCTCTACTGCATCAAACGCATCGCTGCGTAAGTATCTCGCTGCCTGATCCGTACCATCTGTAAAGGTAATTACCGAAGCCGCAGATTGAAACCCAGCTGCTAGATTTTCTGCTACTGCGTCTTTTGCTTCTTCTGTGCCTTTAATAATAGCACCAAAGAGATCTGTAGATCTGTCCGTTGACATAGAAGTATTCATCCCTTCAATAGCCTCCGTAAGTCTTTCTTTGTCATCTGTAAAGCCAATAAGTTCGTGTAATATATCTACTCCATCAAACCAATAAATACCTATTTTGGTGGATGTATTATTGGTGCTCAGTAGATTATTGACAAATTGTTCTGAAGAAATTTTTAATGCATCTAGATCATTATTGATAACAGAGCCACTCAAGTCGAGTAGTAGAACCACATTGTATCGGAATATATCTTTATTATCTGAAATAGTACGATCCGCTTCGTCCTTAGAAATAACCTTAAAATTGGTGTCGTTTCTACCCTTTTCCAAGATAGAAAAGTTGTCCTCTGTCAACCCAGAGATAGGATTATTAGCACCATCGACAACGCGATAAAAAACGGATACTTTAGAAGGAGTAGAAACAAATTCATTCTGAACTACTATTTCAAATACAGAAGGGTCTGTAATATTCGGATTGACGTTCATACCGTCATCTGGTTTACATGCTAGTATAGTAAGTGTTATTAGCGCCGTAAATATATGGTTGATCTTTAATTTCATATTATGATATTTTAGATGTAATATTCTATAAAACGTGTCAATTGAGAATTAGTGTGTAATGGTAATGTTAAAGTTATTTATATTTGAGTATATGTTACGTGGTAGTATGTTTTACGAGTTTTATCAACTTATAGGTTACTGGAAAAAGACACTTTCCAGTAGTAGTGTGTTGCGACAGTGTGCAGAGACTATAAGCTTTGGTACAAATGCACAACAGTACCTAGTACACTTTAGTCCAGAGGTAACCGATCCAACGAAACCACTCATTATATACTATCACGGAGGAGGGTGGATATTTGGCAAACCAGAATTATTTGCTAGAAAGGCAGCTGTTTTTACATCGCTTGGATATCATGTCGTCATGCCTGCCTATAGGAAAGTGCCGCGCTATCATGCGGGCCATATGCAGGAGGATATTGCACTGATGCTAGAAAAATTAAAAGTTCTTTCCATAGAAGGCAAAATCCCATCGCTGGATCGTATAATATTAGGCGGAGTAAGTGCAGGTGCCAACTTGGCATCGCTTATTTACTTTAAGAAAGAAATCCTTGCAAATGCAGGTTTTAGTCAAAGCCAATTTATAGGCATGTTTATGTATGCCCCACCACTAGATCTAAGTATGATGCGATCTACTCCAGTACTTTATCGATTTGCAGGTTCTAAAAAATCTAAACGGTTCTACAATACTTCTCCTATCAATTTTATAACTGATAGTAAAGCCATACCTATACTTTGTGTCCATGGTACTAAAGACGGCTTGGTAAAGTATAATTCATCTTCCACATTTAGCATCCAATACGAGAAGCTGTATCCTGGGTATATGAAATACAATACTATAAAAGAGTGTACTCATATAGAGGTAGCTTCTTGGGCGCATACTGATAATTCACTTCGCAGAGAATTGGTAGCTTGGCTGTATAAGATCTCATGAAAACCTTAGTTAAATATTTATTTTTTCATTTAGGACAAGCGCTGTGCAATGGTGAGGCCTCTTGGCCGAAGACCAAATCCCGATTTTTTCTATCGGGATGCAGGGCCGAGCGAGTAGCGAGTCATGTAACATCTACCGTTTATACATAAGTGTAAAAAAGCATATGTTTGCAGTTAATATGGCAATTGAGAACAGAAAAGCAGACTATT
>ENA-ORXM01001503-ORXM01001503.1-marine-metagenome-genome-assembly--contig:-NODE-1503-length-32376-cov-4.079941_pt1 | contig 32376 bp, 40 predicted proteins | sample MGYA00237867_ERZ511480 | MGnify/ENA primary metagenome ERZ511480 (study PRJEB26309, sample SAMN06266103) | marine metagenome | isolation source: Algal blade | place: United Kingdom:Sidmouth, United... | reverse complement strand
GCTTCACACCCAACAATATCGATTATGTCTGGCAGACGTTCAGAGACAGCAATTTCAAAACGGCCCCGCGCCTCGCTTATGATGATACCGGCGTCGATCTTCCTGCAATGCGCAGCAAACTTTTCGCGCTGCCCGTGCAAGAAATTGACGAAGCATTGATCGAGGCTTTGCTGATAGAAAAGCAACGCGAAATCGACCGTCAGATCGAACTGGTGCGGATGCGCGAAAGCAGCGGCGTTATCGTTGCAAGCATGGATTTATTCGGAAGCGTTGATGAAACATTGCGCAATACGGCAGAGGCGATATTGGCCGATGTCCCCGATATGCAGCAACATCCGCGCGACAGCAACGCCGATGCGTTTGTGGCTGCAGCTACAGCAGAGATGAGCTGGTATCATGAACAGGACAGCAATTTTCGCTATGCTGCCCATATCAATCCGGTCAGCGGCAGTTCGCTATATACCTCTGCTGGCGATCTTTATGTCGCGCATGATTACCGCGCGGCCGCTGCGCGCATTGATCCGCTTATCCAGCATGAAATCGGCACGCATACTGTGACCCGCTATAATGGCGAGCAGCAGCCTTTGCACGTATTGAGCTGCGGCTTGCCAGATTATGACGCTTTGCAGGAAGGCATTGCAGTGCTGGGCGAATATCTCGCCGGATATCTTCCGCCGCACCGTTTGCGCATACTCGCCGGACGCGTAATCGCCGCGGACATGGCGGTACATGAAAATCCGGTTGAGCAGATTTTTGCCAAGCTGCATGACGGGCATGGCTTTGAGGAAATGATCGCGTTTGATACAGCCATCCGTGCAGTTCGCGGCGGGGGGCTGACCAAAGATGCGCTGTATCTGAAAGGTTTGATCGAGCTTCTTTCCTATCTGCAACAGGGCGGCGATTTTGAAATCCTGTTTCTCGGAAAGTTCGCGTTAAAACAGTTGCCTGTTCTGGAAAAGCTGATCGCAAATGGCGTGGTAAATCCGCCGTCGATCCTGCCGCGATACATGCAGAAACCCGATATGGCCGCGCGGCTCGAAAAAGTTCGTAATATTGATATCACTGAATTTTATCAGGAAAGTCCGATACCATGAAAATTATATTTGTTGTAAATGACGTTGCCACCGAAAAGGATGACTACACGACGATCAGGTTGGGCCGGATGGCATCGGCGCGCGGCCATGATGTGGCCTTGATCGGCCTGGGCGATTTTATCTATGACGCCAGCGGGTCAGTATGTGCCATGGCCACTGTTCCGGAGAAAAAAGAATTCGGATCGGATGCTGATTATCTTGCGCATCTGCAAAGCGGGCGCGACAAACAGCGTGTTGTTGCCAAGGAATATGACATCATGATGCTGCGGTCCGATCCGGCAGAGGAATTGATCAATCGTAGCTGGGCCCCATCATCGGCGCTGCTGTTTGCGCAGTTGGCAGCGGCACAGGGCGTGATCGTCCTCAATGATCCAAGCAAGCTGACAGACGCTGTAAACAAAACATATTTTCAGCATTTCCCCGAAGCCGTTCGCCCGGCAACTTGCATCACGCGCGAAGAAGACGAGGTGCGCAAATTCGTCGAGGATCAGGGCGGAAAGGCCGTGATCAAACCACTGCAAGGCTCCGGCGGGCAGGGCGTGTTTATCATTGATGAGGACAATAAACAGAATTTGAACCAGATCATCGAAGCTGTCACGCGCGATGGCTATGCTATTGTTCAGGAATATCTGCCAGCGGCAGCAGACGGCGATATCCGGATGATAACGATGAACGGAAAACCGTTGCAGGTAGACGGCGTCTATGCCTGCCTTCACCGGTTCAGCCAAACCGATGATCACCGTTCGAATATATCGGCGGGCGGCGGCAGCAAGATGATCGAGCCAACGGCCGACATGTTGAAGGTCGCCGAAATGGCCGCGCCAAAAATCATCGCGGACGGCATGTATTTCTGCGGGCTTGATATTGTGGGCGACAAGATGATGGAGATCAATGTCGATACGCCCGGCGGGCTGAACTATATGGAAGATGATAGCGGCGTCGATTTTTCCGGTGCGATCCTCGATGATATGGAGCGCAAAGTGCTGCTACAGAATCAGTATCGCGGCACGCTTCCCAATCGCCAGATTTCGGTGGGGTAAACCGAGCGACGCAACCGCAGGCCCCGCATGACAGCGCCATGCAAGCGGCTTGACGTTTCAACCGTTACCCGCTAATTGCGCGCTTCTTGTGGTAGCCGATGCTGTTATATTTTGCAGCAGCGGTTACAGCGGAAATACATAGCGCACATTGTTTGACTGCACGGGTGGAATATCGGCTGAGCCGCCACCAAGCCTTTGATGGCCGCGGGTTTTTGAACAAAGTAACCTACTCATACTACTTCTTTAAGGTGAAGATATGCCAACGATTAACCAGCTGGTCCGCAAGGGCCGGACCCCGCAGAAGACCAAGTCGAAGGTCCCTGCCATGGAAGCGAATCCGCAAAAGCGCGGCGTTTGTACCCGTGTTTATACGACGACCCCGAAAAAGCCGAACTCGGCCTTGCGTAAAGTTGCCAAGGTGCGCCTGACGAACCAGCGCGAAGTGATTTCCTACATTCCCGGCGAAGGCCACAATCTGCAGGAACACAGCGTCGTGCTGATCCGCGGCGGACGTGTGCGCGATCTTCCCGGTGTGCGGTATCACGTACTTCGCGGCGTTCTGGATACGCAGGGCGTTAAGGACCGCAAACAGTCCCGTTCCAAATATGGTGCCAAGAAACCAAAATAGCCCGTCATTGTGCGGATGCTCCGGCATATGCGGGGCAGTGGTTTTGAAAATTTTCGGAGTTTAAATTATGTCACGTCGTCGTAGACCAGAAAAACGCGTTATCCTGCCCGATCCAAAATTCGGTGATATCGTGCTGTCGAAATTTATGAACAATCTTATGCTGGACGGAAAAAAATCTGTCGCTGAGCGCATTGTGTACGGGGCGCTGGACAGCGTTGAGGCGAAAGCCAAAAAAGATCCCATGATGATGTTCCATGATGCGTTGAACAACGTAAAGCCGGGCGTCGAAGTGCGTAGCCGCCGTGTTGGTGGTGCCACCTATCAGGTTCCTGTTGAAGTGCGCCCTGAACGCGCGCAGGCACTGGCTATCCGTTGGGTTATCTCTGCAGCGCGTGGCCGCAGTGAAACCACGATGGCCGCTCGGCTTTCTGGCGAGTTGATGGACGCGGCGAACAATCGCGGCAATGCGGTTAAGAAGCGTGAAGACGCGCACAAGATGGCGGAAGCCAACCGTGCATTCGCGCATTATCGCTGGTAGCGGATCGCCGGTTTTGCGGCGCATGCGTGGCCCGTGCCGCGAATACGCCTGCGAATGTGATGACTGACTGTTAACAGGGGCTGGCCAAAGCTGGCCCCTTTCCCTATATGGCGGCGCAATTGACCGTCCCTCGTTTGGAGTAAAGACTATGGCACGCAGCCATCCACTGGAAAAATATCGTAACATCGGCATCATGGCGCACATCGACGCCGGCAAAACGACGACCACCGAACGCATCCTTTATTACACAGGCAAATCTTACAAAATCGGCGAAGTGCATGACGGTGCAGCGACTATGGATTGGATGGAGCAGGAGCAGGAGCGCGGCATCACGATCACGTCTGCTGCAACGACATGTTTCTGGACACCGAAAGACGGCGAAGGCGACGAGCACCGGATCAACATTATTGATACGCCGGGCCACGTCGATTTCACGATTGAAGTCGAACGCTCGCTTCGCGTGCTCGATGGCGCGGTTGCTTGTTTTGACGGTGTGGCCGGTGTGGAGCCGCAGTCCGAAACCGTATGGCGGCAGGCGGACAAATATAAAGTTCCGCGCATGTGCTTCATCAACAAGCTGGACCGCACGGGCGCAGATTTCAAATATTGCGTGCAATCGATCATTGACCGTCTGGGTTCGGTGCCTGCTGTGCTGTATCTGCCGATCGGTATCGAAGGCGGCCTGAAGGGCCTCGTCGATCTGGTGAATGAGCGCGGCATCGTATGGCAGAATGAAGATTTGGGCGCGGCATATGATTATGTCGACATTCCTGATGACATGAAAGACGAGGCCGCTGAATATCGCGAGAAGCTGATCGAGCTTGCTGTCGAGCAGGACGATGACGTGATGGAGCAGTATCTGGAAGGCAACATGCCCGATGTGCCCACGCTGAAAAGACTGATCCGCAAAGGCACGCTGAACCAGAGCTTTGTGCCGGTATGCTGCGGCTCTGCGTTCAAGAATAAGGGCGTTCAGCCCTTGCTCGACGCGGTTGTCGATTATCTGCCAAGCCCGCTTGACGTTCCTGCGATTAAGGGCGTTCTGCCTGACAGCGACGAAGAAGCCGAGCGTCCATCGAGCGATGACGAACCGTTCTCCGCGCTTGCTTTCAAGGTGATGAACGATCCGTTTGTAGGCTCGCTGACATTCGCGCGTATATATTCGGGTAAGCTGGAAAAGGGCACCTTGCTCAATTCGGTGAAGGATAAGAAAGAAAAGATTGGCCGTATCCTCGAAATGCACTCGAATGACCGTAAGGACATTGACGAGGCGTTTGCTGGCGACATCGTGGCGCTGGCCGGAATGAAGGCGACCACCACGGGTGATACGCTTTGCGATCCAGCAAACCCGATCATTCTTGAACGGATGGAATTTCCCGATCCGGTTATCGAGCTATCGGTTGAGCCGAAAACAAAAGCCGACCAGGAAAAAATGGGCGTTGCGCTCAACCGCTTGGCAGCCGAAGATCCATCTTTCCGTGTGACCACCGACCATGAAAGCGGGCAGACAATCATCAAAGGCATGGGCGAATTGCATCTCGACATTCTGGTCGATCGCATGAAGCGCGAGTTTAAGGTTGAGGCAAATGTCGGCGCGCCGCAAGTGGCGTACCGCGAATATATCTCGCGCCCTGTCGATATTGATTACACGCATAAGAAACAGTCGGGTGGTTCCGGCCAGTTCGGCCGCGTGAAGCTGACCGTAACACCGGGCGAGCGTGGATCGGGCATTATTTTCAATGACCAGATCAAGGGCGGTAATATTCCCAAGGAATATATTCCATCTGTTGAAAAAGGTATGCGTGAGACAGCCGAGGGCGGATCGCTGATCGGCTTCCCGATTATCGATTTTGAAATCACGCTGACAGATGGCGCGTATCATGATGTCGATTCCAGTGCGCTGGCATTTGAAATCGCGGGCCGTGCTGCAATGCGCGAAGCAGCGCAGAAGGCTGGTATCACTTTGCTGGAACCGATGATGAAGGTCGAGGTTGTTTCACCTGAAGAATATCTGGGTGACGTGATCGGCGATATGAACAGCCGCCGCGGACAAATTCAGGGTACAGATTCGCGCGGCAATGCGCAGGTCGTCGATGCTCAGGTGCCGCTGGCCAACATGTTCGGCTATGTGAATGAACTGCGTTCTTTCACGCAGGGCCGCGCGCAATACAGCATGCAATTCTCGCATTATGATGAAGTGCCTGCAAATGTTGCAGCCGAGGTGAAAGAGAAGCTGGCCTAGCGCGGAATAATTCGCTAAGGGCGCTGATAATTCGTTCCTGGAGCCGATTCACCACCGGCGGGACGGGTATCCATATAGGTGTTGACAGGATGGGCGAGTCCCGCCATTTGCGCGCGGACTGTTCCGTCCCTGATTTAATGATTTTGGAACCAAAGGTAGGATAAAATGGCTAAAGAGAAGTTCGAGCGGAATAAACCGCATTGCAACATTGGCACCATCGGCCATGTTGACCATGGCAAAACCACACTGACCGCTGCGATCACGAAAGTGATGGCGGAAGTGAGCGGCACCGGTGCTGCGGTTGACTTTGCCAACATCGATAAAGCTCCCGAAGAGCGCGAGCGTGGTATCACCATCTCGACTGCTCACGTTGAATATGAAACCGATGCGCGCCACTATGCGCATGTCGATTGCCCCGGCCATGCTGACTATGTGAAGAACATGATCACTGGTGCGGCGCAAATGGATGGCGCGATCCTTGTGGTGAACGCAGCTGACGGCCCAATGCCGCAGACGAAAGAGCATATCCTGCTCGCCCGTCAGGTTGGCGTGCCTGCCATGGTTGTTTTCATGAACAAGGTTGATCAGGTCGACGACGAAGAAATTCTCGAATTGGTTGAAATGGAAATCCGTGAGTTGCTGTCCAGCTACGATTTCCCCGGTGATGATATTCCTATCATCCGCGGTTCGGCTCTTGCTGCTCTTGAAGGCCGCGATGATAATATCGGCAAAGAGAAAATTATCGAGCTGATGAAAGCTGTCGATGATTTCATTCCGCAGCCTGACCGTCCGGTTGATCAGGACTTCCTGATGCCAGTGGAAGATGTGTTCTCTATTTCCGGTCGTGGTACCGTTGTAACCGGGCGCGTTGAAACCGGCGTGATTAATGTTGGCGACGAAGTCGAAATCGTGGGTATCAAGGATACTGCGAAAACGACTGTGACCGGCGTTGAAATGTTCCGCAAGCTGCTTGATCGCGGCGAAGCTGGTGACAATATCGGTGCTCTCATTCGCGGCGTTGCGCGTGAAGAAGTTGAGCGCGGTCAGGTTCTTTGTAAGCCTGGCAGTGTCACACCGCACACTGAATTCAGTGCCGAAGTGTATGTGCTGTCAAAAGATGAAGGCGGCCGTCATACGCCGTTCTTTGCGAACTATCGTCCGCAATTCTATTTCCGCACTACGGACGTCACCGGCGAAGTGATCCTTCCTGAAGGCACCGAGATGGTAATGCCCGGCGACAATGTAACGATCGACGTGAAACTGATCGCTCCGATCGCGATGGATCAGGGTCTGCGCTTCGCAATTCGCGAAGGTGGCCGCACCGTCGGTTCAGGGGTTGTCGGAACGATCAAGACCTAATATAGGCCGCTTACCGCCACGGATATTGATTCGTGGCGGTTCGGTTTTTTTGATAGAATTACGAAGCAGCTGTCCCGGCTTTCCTTTTGGGCTGACGGGCTGGCTGTTTTTTGGCTCTTTGACATCGGTAATTGGAAGATTTGGTAAGTAACCCATGGAAACGCAGAATATCCGCATCCGCTTAAAGGCATTCGATCACCGCGTGCTTGATCAGGCAACTGGCGATATCGCTGACACGGCGCGCCGCACTGGCGCGTTGATCCGGGGGCCAATTCCTTTGCCGACACATATCGAGAAATTCACTGTCAATCGTGGCCCGCATATCGACAAAAAGTCGCGCGAGCAGTTTGAGGTGCGCACGTTCAAACGTGTTCTCGATATCGTACAGCCAACGCCGCAGACTGTTGACGCGCTGATGAAGCTCGATCTTGCTGCTGGTGTGAATGTAGAGATTAAACTGGCTTAATCGCCGGTGCTGCCGAAAAGCAGCGGACGACATAGGAATACCGCCGGCGGTTCTTCGGAGCCGAAACTATCCGGGCCGCGTTCCCCGTCTCGTCAAATTTTCCCGTCGGGGATATTTGGCACCTGGCCCGGACGGGGCTCGCTTGACGAACATCGGGGTTGGAATTTGTAACACGCCCGCACGGCAATCGTGCACGCGGGCCTCTGGTTAAGGAGTATGGATCATGCGCACAGGCGTGATCGCGAAAAAGATGGGAATGATGCGGCTCTTCCAAGAAGACGGCCGTCACGTTCCTGTAACTGTTCTGGCGCTCGAAGGTTGCCAGGTGGTTGGTTCACGTACCGATGCAAAGGATGGCTATTTTGCTGTCCGCCTCGGCGCCGGAGCCCGTAAAGCGAAAAATATCAACAAGCCTCAGCGTGAGGAATTTGCCAAGGCAGAAGTCGAGCCAAAAGCGCGCGTCGCGGAATTCCGCGTCAGCGGCGAAGACGCTCTGCTGCCTGTCGGTGCACGTATGACGGCGGATCACTTTATTGCAGGCCAGATGGTGGATATCACCGGGCATACGCAAGGTAAGGGCTTTGCCGGCGCGATGAAGCGTTGGAACTTTGGCGGCCTTCGTGCCAGCCATGGTGTCTCGATCTCTCACCGTTCGCATGGTTCGACCGGTCAGCGGCAGGATCCGGGTAAGGTTTTCAAGAACAAGAAAATGGCCGGCCATATGGGCGACCGTCAACGCACGCAGCAAAATCTGCAAGTGGTACGTACCGACGCATCGCGCGGGCTTATCTTCGTTAAGGGCTCAGTTCCCGGCGCGAAAAATGGCTGGCTGCTGATCCGCGATTCGGTGAAGATCGCCGTTCCGGAAGGCGTTCCGTTCCCCGGTGCGCTGCGCCGCAATGCTGATGAAACCGCATCCGAAGACGCGCCAGCGGGCATGATCGAAGAAGCGGCCGTAGTCGAAGCCCCTGTTGGCCCAACCGACGCCGAAATCGCAGCAGCTGCAGAAGCGGCTCCAGCTGAAGATAATGCTGGCAACGAAGCGGATGGCGACAAATCCGGCGGCGATGACGCAAAGAAGGAGGGTTAAAACATGAAGCTCAAAGTTCAAACCCTCGACGCGAAGGCGAAAGGCGACATCGATCTGAATGACGATGTGTTCGGTCTTGATCCGCGCGCGGACATTTTGCACCGGGTCGTTAACTGGCAACGCGAAAATGCGCGCGGCATTGCACGTGCCACACGCGAGCGTGGTGATGTAGCACGCACCGGCAAGAAATTCGGCAACCAGAAGGGCGGTGGTACCGCACGTCATGGTAACCGCCGGGCGCCTATCTTCATCGGCGGTGGTAAAGCACACGGCGCACGTCGCCGTGAGTTCAATCCATCATTGAACAAGAAAATCCGCAGCCTTGGGCTGAAAATGGCATTGTCCAGCAAAGCCAAGGCGGGGCATCTGATCGTTATAGAAAATCTTGAATTGAACGACACGAAAACGAAGCTGCTGACGGGCAATCTGTCAAAGCTGGGTTTTGGTCGCACAGCGTTGGTGATTGATGGCGACGGCGTGAACGATAACTTTCGCAAGGCATCTTCAAATATAGTCGGTATCGATGTTCTTCCGGCGATCGGCGCGAATGTCTATGATATTTTGAACCATGATACGCTGGTGCTGACGCGCTCTGCGGTCGAAAAGCTGGAGGCGCGCTTCAATGGCTAAGGCAAAAGATATCGATACGCGGCATTATGACGTGCTCGTTTCTCCGCACATTACGGAGAAATCCACGCTGCTGTCCGAACATAACGCAGTCGTTTTTCGCGTGACGAAAGAAGCGACCAAGCCTGCGATTAAAGCAGCTGTCGAGGCGCTTTTTGATGTGAAGGTGGCGAATGTGAACACGCTGGTCCAAAAGGGCAAGGTAAAGCGTTGGAAGGGCAAACCTTACAGACGCAATGACGTGAAAAAGGCCGTCGTGACTTTGGCAGAAGGCCAGATGATCGACGTGACCACAGGAGTTTAAGGTAGCATGGCACTCAAAAGCTATAAACCCACCAGCCCGGCACGTCGCGGCCTTGTGCTTGTCGATAAATCGGCGCTGTATAAAGGTCGCCCGGTAAAGGCGCTTGTCGAAGGCAAGCGGAAAACGGGCGGTCGCAATAACAAAGGCCACGTCACGTCGCGCGGCATTGGTGGCGGTCACAAACAGAAATATCGCAAGGTCGATTTCAAGCGCCGCAAGTTCGATGTGGTTGGTACAGTTGAGCGGATCGAATATGATCCCAACCGCACCGCTTTTATCGCGCTGATCAAATATGAAGATGGCGAACTTGCCTACATTCTGGCGCCGCAGCGGTTGGCGGTAGGCGATAAGATTGTCGCTGGTGACAAGGTTGATACCAAACCCGGTAACGCCATGCTTCTTAGCCAGATGCCGGTCGGTACAATCTGCCATAATATCGAATTGAAGCCCGGTAAGGGCGGGCAGATTGCGCGCAGTGCCGGTACATATGCACAGCTTGTTGGCCGTGATGGCGGCAAGGTTATCGTGCGTCTGAATTCAGGTGAACAGCGGTATATTCTCGGTTCCTGCATGGGCACCGTTGGTGCTGTTTCCAACCCGGACAATGGCAATACGACCCTGGCGAAAGCTGGCCGCAATCGCTGGCGTGGCAAAAAGCCGCTGACCCGCGGTGTGGCAAAGAACCCGGTCGATCACCCGCACGGCGGCGGCGAAGGCCGGACATCGGGCGGCCGTCATCCGGTTACGCCATGGGGCAAGCCGACGAAGGGCGCGCGTACGCGTAAGAACAAGACGACAGACCGGATGATCATCCGTTCACGTCATGCGAAGAAGAAGAGGTAAGTCATGGCACGTTCCGTCTGGAAAGGTCCATTTGTTGACCTGTATCTGTTGAAGAAAGCCGAAACGGCACAGGAAGAAAATTCGCGCAGCCCGATCAAAACATGGTCGCGCCGTTCGACAATCCTGCCGCAGTTTGTTGGCCTTACATTCAATGTCTATAACGGCCAGAAATTCATTCCCGTTTCGGTGAGTGAAGACATGGTCGGGCAGAAGCTTGGCGAATTCGCGCCGACCCGTAACTATTATGGTCACGGCGCAGACAAGAAGGGCAAACGGTAATGGGTAAGGCAAAATCCCCACGCCGCGTTGGCGATAATGAGGCTCTTGCAATGGGCAACAGCATCCGGGGTTCGGCACAGAAGCTGAATCTGGTTGCTGGCCTCATTCGCGGTCGCAAGGTGGAAGAGGCGATGAATATCCTGTCTTTTTCCAAGAAAGCCATGGCGATTGACGCGAAGAAAGTGTTGGCATCTGCGATTGCGAATGCGGAGAATAACCACAATCTGGATGTAGACAGTCTGGTTGTCGCCGAGGCAAGCGTCGGCAAATCGCTGACCATGAAACGGTTCAAGGCGCGTGCGCGTGGCCGTTCGGCACAGATACTCAAACCGTTCAGCCGCCTTCGCATTGTTGTGCGAGAGCAGGAAGAGGAAGAGGCGTAGAATATGGGCCAGAAAAGTAATCCTATCGGGCTTCGCCTGCAGATCAACCGGACGTGGGACAGCCGCTGGTTCGCGGAAGGCTCTGACTATGGTCAGATGCTGAATGAAGACATCAAGATCCGCAAGCATATCGTAAAGACACTTCCGCAGGCGGCAATTTCCAAAGTCGTTATCGAGCGTCCGGCGAAGACATGCCGTATATCAGTATACGCGGCTCGCCCCGGTGTAATCATCGGGAAAAAAGGCGCTGATATCGAAAAGCTGAAAAAGCAGCTGGCGAAGTTCACCGATTCTGAGATTTCGCTGAACATCGTCGAAATCCGCAAGCCAGAAGTTGATGCCCGCCTTGTTGCGCAGGGCGTCGCCGATCAGTTGCTGCGCCGGATCGCATTCCGCCGCGCTATGAAGCGCGCGGTGCAATCCGCTATGCGTTTGGGCGCAGAAGGCATCAAGATTGTGTGCGGTGGCCGTTTGGGCGGCGCGGAGATTGCCCGCGTGGAATGGTACCGCGAAGGCCGCGTGCCACTTCACACGTTGCGCGCCAACGTTGATTATGCCGAGGCAGAGGCACTGACTGCATATGGTATCATCGGTATCAAATGCTGGATCTTCAAAGGCGAGATTCTGGCGCATGATCCGACCGCTGCTGACCGTTTGATGATGGAGGCACAGACCTCCGGCGTCCGTCCTCACCAAGACCGGCGATAAGGAATAGGTTAAACTATCATGCTGCAACCAAAGAAAACCAAATACCGTAAACGGTTCAAAGGCCGTATCAAGGGCAACGCTAAAGGCGGTACAGAACTGAATTTCGGTTCCTACGGCCTGAAGGCGTTGGAACCTGAGCGGGTTACTGCGCGCCAGATCGAAGCGGCTCGCCGTGCGATCACGCGTCATATCAAACGTCAGGGACGGCTATGGATTCGTATCTTCCCTGATACGCCAGTGACCAAAAAGCCTGCCGAAGTTCGTCAGGGTAAGGGTAAGGGTTCGGTTGAATTTTGGGCTTGCAAGGTTAAGCCCGGCCGTATCATGTTTGAACTTGATGGCGTGCCCGGTCCGATTGCGGCCGTCGCGTTTCAGCGCGCTGCGATGAAGCTGCCTGTTAAAACCAAGGTTGTGGGCCGTATGGGCGACACTTCACATCTGGGAGCGAAATGATGGCGAAGACTGCTGATCTGCGCGTCAAATCTGACGACGAGCTTTCCACCCAGTTGACCGAATTGAAGCGTGAGGCGTTTAACCTTCGCTTTCAGTCTGCAACTGGCCAGCTGGAAAAACCAGCACGTATCCGGGAAGTGCGCCGCGATATCGCGCGCATCAAAACCCTTCAGGGCGAGCGCGTTGCCGCTGCCCTAAATACTGACAAAGCAGGAGCATAATCCATGCCTAAACGTATCCTCTCCGGCACGGTGGTATCTGACAAGAACGACAAGACTGTTGTTGTGCGCGTTGAACGTAAAGTGAAACATCCGCTGTACGGCAAAATCATTCGGCGTTCGAAAAAATACCATGCCCATGATGAAGGCAATGAATTCAAAGAGGGCGAAGACGTCCGCATTGAAGAAACAAAGCCTATTTCAAAGAACAAGACATGGCGCGTTCTCGACCGCGAAACGCCCGATGGCAAGCCTGCTAAACAGGCTGAGCCCAAAGCAGAAAAAGAGAGCAAGCCCGAAGCGGCGTGATCTTTTAATTTAGTAACCTAGGAACTACCGGGGGCGGCGTCGCTGCAATATCCCGGAAAGCCAGACGAAAGGAAAATGCATCATGATTCAGATGCAGTCAAATTTGGAAGTCGCTGACAACAGCGGTGCTAAACGGGTTCAGTGCATCAAAGTGCTGGGCGGTTCAAAGCGCCGTTTTGCGAGCGTCGGCGATATTATCGTCGTTTCCGTTAAGGAAGCTGCGCCGCGCGGCAAGGTTAAAAAAGGTGACGTCCATAAGGCTGTAATTGTGCGCACCCGCAAGGATGTGCGCCGCGCCGATGGCAGCGTGATCCGCTTCGACAGCAATGCTGCCGTGCTGATCAACAATGCCTCGGAGCCAATCGGTACGCGTATCTTTGGCCCCGTGGTTCGCGAACTGCGCGCAAAGAAGCATATGAAAATCGTAAGTCTCGCGCCGGAGGTGCTATAATCATGGGCATGGCAAAGATAAAGAAAGGCGATACCGTTGTGGTACTCGCTGGCAAGGACAGGGGCAAAACGGGCGAAGTAACGCGCGTTGATCCCAAGGCCGACAAAGTCGTGGTATCAGGCGTGAATGTTGCTGTTCGCAATGTGAAGCCGACGCAGGCAAACCCGCAGGGCGGCCAGACGCGGTTCGAAGCTCCGATGCATATTTCCAACGTAGCTGTTGCCGACCCAAAAGACGGCAAAGCGACGCGCATTCGTATTGAGGCTGACAAGGACGGAAAGAAAAGCCGGGTCGCCGTAAAATCAGGGGAGAAGATCAGTGGCTGATAAATATGTTCCCCGTCTGAAAAAGCGTTATGAAGAAGAAATCGTGAAAGCGATGATCGAAAAATTTTCGTACAGCAATCACATGGCGGTCCCGAAAATTGAGAAGGTAACGCTCAACATGGGTGTTGGCGAAGGATCGCAGGACAAAAAGAAAGTGACCAATGCGGTCGCCGAAATGGAATTGATCGCAGGGCAGAAGCCCGTGATTACCAAAGCGAAGAAATCCATTGCGGGATTTAAGCTGCGCGAAGGCATGCCGATCGGTTGCAAAGTCACGCTGCGCGGTGCGCAGATGTTCGAATTTCTTGATCGGCTGACCACAGTGGCAATGCCGCGCATTCGGGATTTTCGCGGGCTTAACCCAAAAAGCTTTGATGGCCGCGGCAATTTCGCCATGGGCATCAAGGAGCAGATCGTATTCCCCGAAATCAGCTATGACGCCATCGATCAGGTGCGCGGCATGGACGTGATCGTAACCACTTCGGCACAGACGGATGATGAAGCGCGCGAGCTGCTGCGCATGTTCAACTTCCCCTTCCCGAAAGAGCAATCAGAGGAGCAAGAGGCAGCGTGATGCTGTTTGCTTCCACTACAGAAAGGACGAGAACTTAAGTCATGGCGAAACTGAGTTCCATTAACAGAAACGAAAAACGCAAACGGATGGTGAAGAAATTCGCCAGTCAGTATGCGAAATATAAAGCGATGGCGAAAGACGAGTCATTGGATGAAAGCGAGCGAATGATTGCGCGCCTGAAAATGGCCGAAATCCCGCGCAACGCAAATCCAACGCGTATTCGCAACCGGTGTGAAACCACTGGCCGTCCGCGCGGATATTATCGCAAATTCCGGCTGTGCCGTATTGAACTGCGCGATCTGGCCAACAAGGGCCTGATCCCGGGCGTCACAAAGTCGAGCTGGTAAGGATAACGAATTATGGCAATGACTGATCCTTTGGGTGATATGCTCACCCGTATTCGTAACGGCCAGCGGGCCAAGAAAGACAGCGTCGTGTCGCCGTCTTCAAAGCTGCGCGCGCGCGTTCTTGATGTGCTCGAACGCGAAGGCTTTATTCGCGGTTACAGCGAAGAAAGCACCGGCAATCGCGGCCAGCATCCCGGCCTGCGCATCGAACTGAAATATTTCGAAGGCGAGCCTGCGATCCAGCATCTCGCCCGTGTTTCAAAGCCGGGTCGCCGCATCTATTCGGGTTCTTCGGAACTCCCGGTTGTGCGCAACGGCCTTGGTATCACCATCGTTTCCACACCGCGCGGCGTCCTTTCCGATGCCGAAGCGCGCGACGGCAATGTTGGCGGTGAAATCCTCGCGGAGGTATTCTAAATGAGCCGCATTGGTAAAAAACCGGTATCTCTGCCAGATGGCGTTTCCGCCAATATGGCAGGTGACATTCTTTCGGTTAAGGGACCGAAGGGCGAGCTTTCGATGCGCACTGCAGAAGAAATCAAGTATAATGTTGCCGACGGAACCGTAAGCCTGGAGCCTGCAAACAGCAGCAATAAAGCGCGTTCCTTCTGGGGAATGCAGCGCACGCTGGTACAAAATCTGGTTGATGGCGTGACGGAAGGCTTTTCGAAAACGCTGGAAATCACTGGCGTTGGTTACCGTGCAAAAGTTCAGGGTAAAACGTTGAACCTGCAGCTCGGGTTTAGCCATGATGTCGATTTCGACATTCCTGACGGCATAGATATCAAAACGCCTGATCAGACCACGGTCGAAATATCAGGTATGGACAAGCAGAAGGTAGGGCAGGTTGCTGCCGAAATCCGCCGGTGGAGAAAACCTGAGCCATATAAAGGCAAGGGTATCAAATATCGCGGCGAATATATCTTCCGCAAAGAAGGGAAGAAGAAATAAGCCATGGCGAAACACTCTCTCTTTGATAAGCGCAAGATGCGCGTTCGTAACAAGCTACGCGGCCAGCGGGCAGGATTGCCGCGGCTGTCCGTGCATCGTACCGGGCGGCATATCTATGCGCAGGTGATTGACGATGCAAAAGGCGCAACAGTTGCTGCCGCTTCAACAAATGATACCGGCATCAAATCCAAAAACGGCGGCAATATCGACGCCGCGTCCGAGGTTGGCAAGCGCGTAGCCGAAGCAGCTACGAAAGCCGGCGTGAAATCGGTTGTATTTGATCGCGGTGGTTTCTTGTTTCATGGCCGCGTCAAGGCGCTGGCCGATGCCGCACGTGAAGGCGGATTGGAGTTTTAAATATGGCTGATGAGAAAAAAACAGACGCCGCTGAAAATGCCGAAGCCCCCAAAACCGATGCTGCCAATCCCGGCACCACCGGCAAGGGTAACCAGCCTGAGGCTGTGATTGCACCGGAAAATAAAACGGGTGCAGATGCGCCTGCTGCGACTGCGGGTGAAGCCAAAAAAGAAGCTGCTCCCGCGGCAGAAGAAAAGCCGGCCAATGCAAAGCCTGCTGAAGAGCAGCGCGGGAACCGTGGTGGAAACCGCGGTGGGCGTGACGGCAATCGCGGCGGCGGCGGTCGCGGCCGTGGGCGGCGCAACGATCGTAACCAGCGCGACGACGATGGCGATGACTTGATTGAAAAGCTCGTCCACATCAACCGCGTATCTAAAACAGTTAAGGGCGGTAAGCGTTTCGGCTTTGCTGCGCTCGTCGTGGTCGGCGATGGTCAGGGCCGGGCCGGATTTGGCAAGGGCAAGGCACGCGAAGTGCCAGAGGCTATCAATAAGGCGACTGCTGCTGCGAAGAAAAGCATGGTGCGCGTTCCTTTGAAAGAAGGCCGTACGTTGCACCATGATGGCAAAGGCCATTTCGGCGCAGGCAAGGTCGACGTTCGCACGGCCCCCCCAGGTACCGGAATTATTGCCGGCGGCCCAATGCGCGCCGTGTTTGAATCGCTGGGCGTGTCGGATGTTGTTACCAAATCGAACGGTACATCAAACCCGTACAACATGATCCGTGCGACGTTTCAGGCATTGGCGAATCAGACCAGCCCGAAATCAGTAGCGCAGCGGCGCGGCAAGAAAATCGCCGATCTTCTGGGCCGTGGCGGAAGCAATACTGCCGAGGCAGATGCCGAAGCAGTGGCGGAGTAAGAGATATGGCTAAGGTAAAGATCAAGCAAACCGGTTCCGGTATCCGCCGTCCAAAAGACCAGCGCGCTACATTGCGCGGGTTGGGACTGCGGCGGATGCACCATGAGGTAGAGCTGGAAGATACGCCCGAAGTGCGCGGAATGATCCGCAAAATCGCGCATATGGTAACCATTGTCGAATAGCTCACAATGAGCGTGAATGGCGGTCTTCAAATTTAAGCCGGAGCCTTCGTTGGCATCAAACCGGTTTCGCTGCATCGATATTCCTTTTATGAAGGAACAGCGTTTTACGAGTGCGAGCAGCCGCACAGTGCGAATAAAAGCGAAAGCGAGTGCGATATGAAACTGAATGAAATTAAAGATAATGAAGGCGCCCGCCATCGGCGTATGCGCGTTGCGCGCGGAATCGGTTCTGGCAAAGGCAAGACCGGCGGGCGCGGCGTAAAGGGTCAAAAATCCCGATCGGGTGTAGCGATCAAAGGCTTCGAAGGTGGCCAGATGCCGCTTCATATGCGCGTCCCGAAGCGCGGCTTCAACAATCCGTTCGCCAAGGATTTCGCCATCGTTAATCTTGGCATGGTGCAAAAGTTTATCGACGACAAAAAGCTCGATGCCAAAAACACGATCGATCACGCTGCGTTGAAAGCTGCCGGTCTGGCTCGCGGTGGCACCAATGGCGTGCGGTTGTTGGCGAAAGGCGAATTGACAACGAAGGCCAACTTCGAAGTTGCCGGTGCTTCAAAATCTGCAGTCGAAGCTGTCGAAAAAGCTGGCGGCAAGGTTGAGATCAAGGAAGTGAAAGTGCAATCGTCCAAATCAGCAACGGATAAAGTTGCTGGCAAATCGGCCGATGACACCAAATCCGCCGCAAAGAAACCTGCTGCGAAAAAAGCCGCGCCGAAGAAAGCAGCGCAGAAAAAAGATCCTGCTGCGAAAGCGGCCAAGAAAGAAGATTGATGCTGGCGGCATAAACGCTCTTGTCAACACAGCCCCGCTTCCCGATATACGGGCGGCGGGGTTTGACATTTTGGGGTGGATTTTGCCGCGGAACAACCCGACAGGGTATAAAGGCTGGCCGTGGATGTAATCACCGGCATTTTGGTCACCGGCAATGTCTTGAAGATGGGGATATGAATTATGGCATCGAATGCCGATAAAATGGCGGCGAATTTCAGCCTGTCCAATTTCGGGCAAGCGACCGATCTGAAAAAAAGATTGTGGTTCACGCTCGGCGCTCTGGTTATATTTCGCCTGCTGAGTTTTGTGCCGTTGCCGGGTATTGACCCGATCGCCCAATCCCAGTTGTTTCAACAGAATGCCGCTGGCGGTGTGCTCGATATCTTCAACACCTTTTCCGGCGGCTCGCTAGAACGCATGAGCCTTATCGCGCTTGGCGTGATGCCCTATATTACCGCGTCCATTGTCGTGCAGTTGGCCGCGTCGCTTTCCCCGACATTGGCCGCGATCAAAAAAGAAGGCGAGAGCGGACGCAAGAAGCTCAATCAATATACCCGTTATGGCACCGTGTTTCTTACCGCGGTGCAGGGATATGTACTGGTTAGCGGGCTGGAATCGCAGGTTGCGTCCAGCGGTATTCAAGCGGTGGTCGAGCCGGGTACGCTGTTTCGGATCGTCGCGACGGTCAGCCTGATTGGCGGCACGATGTTCCTGATGTGGCTGGGCGAGCAGATTACGGCGCGCGGCATCGGCAACGGCATCTCGCTGATTATCATGGCAGGCATCGTCGCGCAGTTGCCGCGCCTTGTCGCCAGCTTGCTGGAAAGCATGCGCACTGGCGCGATTGACGGTTTCGTCGTGTTTGGCTTCATCGCCATGTTCGTGGTTCTCACGCTGCTGATTTGCTTTGTGGAACGAGCGCAGCGGCGCGTGCTGGTGCAATATCCCAAACGTGCGACGCAGCGCGGCATGATGCAGGCGGATCGCAGCCATCTTCCGCTGAAGCTGAACACTGCCGGTGTTATCCCGCCGATCTTCGCATCCTCGCTTCTGCTTCTGCCGCTTACCGTGGCACAGCTTGGCGGCGGCGCTACCGATGTGAACAGCGGCGCGGGCGGAATGCTGCAAACTGTGAGCCAGTATCTTCAACACGGACAGCCGATCTATCTGCTGCTCTATGGTCTGGGTATTGCGTTCTTCTGTTTCTTCTACACCGCAGTGGTGTTCAATCCGGAAGAGACAGCGGATAATCTGAAAAAAGCGGGCGGCTTTATCCCCGGTATTCGCCCCGGTAAAAATACCGAGGCTTATCTCGATTATGTCCTGACGCGGATTACCGTGCTGGGCGCGGTGTATCTGGTATTTGTCTGTTTGCTGCCCGATTATGTAATGGGTGCAACAGGGCAACAGCAATTTTTCGTGATCGGCGGCACCAGCCTGCTCATCATGGTGAATGTGACGGTAGATACCATCTCGCAAATTCAAAGCCATTTGCTTGCCCATCAATATGGCGATTTGCTGAAAAAGGCGAAACTAAAGGGCGGACGTTCACGTTAGCTGAGGCGGCATGCGTATTGAAGGAGAGCCTTGATGGCGATGGATATCATTCTTTTGGGCCCCCCCGGCGCCGGTAAGGGAACCCAGGCAAGCAATATCGAAGAAGCCTACGGTATGGTGCAACTGTCCACCGGCGATATGCTGCGCGCTGCTGTCAAAGCCAAAACGCCCGTCGGCCTGAAAGCGAAAGCGGTGATGGAGGCTGGTGAGTTGGTCTCCGACGAAATCGTATCGGGTATTATCGGCGACCGGCTTGATGAGCTGGGCCATGAGACCGGTGTGATTTTTGACGGCTTCCCGCGCACTGCGGCGCAGGCAACATCGCTGGATTCTATCCTGGCGGAACGCGGGCGCAAGCTGGATCACGTTATCGAGCTTGAGGTAAACGAGGATGCGCTGGTGGACCGGATAACCGGCCGTTTTACGTGCGCGAACTGCAACGAAGGCTATCATGACCGGCACAAGCGGCCCGCCAAGGAGGGCGTCTGCGATGCATGCGGATCTACGCAATTCAAACGCCGACCCGATGATAATGAGGATACGGTGCGCACGCGTATGGCGGAATATCGTGCCAAGACCGCGCCTATCCTGCCGCTATATGAAAAGCGCAGCATCGTGAGCCGCGTGGACGGTATGGCGGATATCGGCAGTGTGACTGCCGCGATCAGATCAATTTTGAACGCATAGTCCGTCGTTTTACTGGCCGATGTTATTTGCACGCTCCGCATCGTTGCGGTAGAGTGGCGTCATACGCGTAGTTAAGCGCGTTCGATCTTTCGCGGTGATCATGCGGGCGCGCAGTGGATTGCCGGCAAGGCTCGCTCTCAAATAAAAAGGGCTGTCGATTGACGTCACCAATGCCTAAGGCGAAATCCGCACAAACGAACCGCAGCCATAAACGCCTGAAAGAGGAAGTGCAGGTCGGGTGGTGCGAACTCGTCCATCTGCCGGAGCTGGGCCTTGGCGCGGTGCGCGCAAAAATGGACAGCGGAGCAGCGACTTCCTCAATCCATGCCACCCGCATTTCTGCGTTTCAAAAAGACGGTACGGACTGGGCCGAATTTTCCTTTCGCGCTGCCAAGCAACACCCGGCGATCATGCTGCGTGCGCCAATTGTGGACCGCCGGATTGTGCGCAGTTCAAATGGCAAGGAGCAGCTGCGATATGTGATTGGTGCAAAAATGGAAATGGGCGGGCTGCAATGGGAAGGCCAACTAACGCTTGCCAACCGCGGGTCGATGGCGTTCCCTATTCTGCTGGGGCGGCGCGCGTTGCGGCGCGGCTTTCTGGTCAACAGCGGTAAGCGATGGCTGTTAGGAAAGCCAACCGCCAGCGCGCAATAGCGATAACTTTTTCAAAGGATTACGGATATGAAGATTGCGATGCTTGCCAGAAATGCGAATCTCTATTCGCACAAACGATTGGTCGAGGCCGCCGAGGCGCGGGGCCATACGCTCGACATTCTGAACACCACGCGTTGCACCGTGAACATTGCAAGCCACCGCCCGACGATCAGCTATAATGGCGAAACGCTGGGCGGCTATGAAGCGGTCATTCCGCGCATCGGGGCGTCGATCACGAATTATGGCCTTGCCGTCCTGCGCCAGTTTGAAATGGCCAACGTATGGTCTTTGAATGAAAGCGTCGCCATTGGCCGGTCGCGCGACAAGCTGCGGTCGATGCAGATTTTTGCGAAATACGGCCTTGGCCTGCCGCTCACCGCTTATGCCAACGATCCAAAGCAGGCTGAACAGATTATCAAAGCTGTGAACGGTCCGCCCGTCGTCATCAAATTGCTCGAAGGCACACAGGGCATCGGCGTGGTTCTGGCCGAAACCATGTCGAGCGCCAAATCCGTGATCGAGGCGTTTCGCGGGGCCAATGTCAACATTCTGGTGCAGGAGTTTATCAAAGAAGCCGGCGGCACCGATATCCGCGCGCTGGTCGTCGGCGGGAAGGTTGTCGCGGCGATGAAGCGCACCGGCGCGGCTGACGATTTCCGGTCAAATCTGCACCGCGGTGGCAGCGCGCAGTTGATCAAGATCACTCCAGAAGAACGGTCAACCGCCGTGCGCGCGGCGAAGCATATGGGGCTGAATGTCTGCGGCGTCGATATGCTGCGATCCAATCACGGCCCGGTTATTATGGAGGTCAACAGCTCTCCCGGGCTGGAGGGAATTGAGAACGCAACCGGCAAGGATGTAGCGACGACGATTATCGAATTTATCGAAAAAAATGCAAAGACCGGCGCGACGAAAACCAAAGGCAAAGGGTAGGCGGCTTCGGTCAAGGACTAACTGCATTTGCCGTGAGGCAACAGCGGCGGTTCGCGAACAGGCAACCATGGCTGTGTTCGTGCGGTAAAACATGGTGCAGCGCGGCAGATGCAGTTGACACTGCGCGCGACTCGATGTAACGCGCACCAATCCGAAAAGCGGCAAGAGAGCAGCTGCGCCCTTGAGCGTCCGCTGCTTTTATGCGTTTTGACCGGATATTCACCGCGATGAGATGGGCCCGTTTGCTTTGGCCTGTGGAGCTTAAGGAGTTAGAATATTGGCACGTATTGCCGGGGTTAATATCCCAACAAACAAACGCGTTATCATAGCGCTCACCTACATCCACGGCATTGGCCGTACCAAAGCGGTGCAAATCGCTGACAAGCTGAAAATTGATCACAAGACCCGCGTTCAGGATCTTACCGATTCGGAAATTCTGCAAATCCGTGAAACCATTGATGCCGATCACACTGTTGAGGGCGATCTGCGCCGTGAACATTCGATGAATATCAAACGGCTTATGGATCTGGCCTGCTATCGCGGCCTTCGCCATCGCAAGGGCCTGCCCGTTCGCGGGCAGCGCACGCATACCAATGCGCGCACTCGCAAAGGCAAGGCCAAGCCTATCGCCGGCAAGAAGAAGTAAGCTGATCCGGGGCAGTCTTTACAGCCGGCTCCGATCGCTCGCTCTTATGATATAATTTCAGACAGGATTTTGAATAGATGGCACGGGAAGCAACCAAAGTTAAAAAGCGCGCACGGAAGAATATTTCCGCTGGCGTCGCGCATGTAAATGCCAGTTTCAACAACACCATGGTGACGATTACCGATGCACAGGGCAACGCAATCAGCTGGTCCAGCGCAGGCATGATGGGTTTTAAGGGCAGCCGGAAATCGACGCCTTATGCCGCTCAGGTGGCAGCAGAGGATGCTGGCAAGAAAGCAGCAGACCACGGCGTCCGCACGTTAGAGGTGGAGATCAAGGGGCCGGGATCAGGCCGCGAATCCGCGCTGCGTGCGCTGCAATCTGTAGGCTTTACCATCACATCCATTCGTGATGTCACGCCGATCCCGCATAACGGTGTTCGCCCGTCAAAGCGTCGGCGCGTCTAGACAATTACAAGCCTCTTGGTGGAACGGCATTTGCCTGCCCATCATTACAGAAAATCAGGCCGGTTCGGCAACAGTGCACAAGCCCGATCCCGCCGCATAATGACTAGGGGATATCCATGACGGTTAATATCAAAAACTGGCAGGAACTGAAAAAACCAAGCTCGCTCGATCTGAAAAGCGGCAGTGACCCCGCGCGCAAGGCAACCTTTGTTGCAGAACCTTTGGAACGCGGATTTGGCCTGACGCTCGGCAATGCTTTACGCCGCACGCTGCTGTCTTCGCTGCAGGGTGCAGCGATTACATCGATAAAGATCGAAAATGTTCTGCATGAATTTTCCTCGCTTGCTGGCGTGCGTGAAGATGTGACTGACATCGTTCTGAACGTGAAGCAGATCGCGCTGAAAATGGAAGGCGAAGGCCCCAAGCGGTTGCAGCTATCCGCGACTGGCCCTGCCGAAGTGAAGGCTGGCGACATTGTGGTTTCCGGCGATATCGAGGTGATGAACCCGCAGCTTGTAATCTGCAACCTTGATGAAGGTGCAAATCTCAACATGGAAATCACTGCGGACAGCGGGAAGGGCTATGTGCCTGCTGTCGCTAACCGCCCGGCCGACGCGCCGATTGGTTTGATCCCGGTGGATTCGCTGTACTCGCCGATTAAGCAGGTCGCCTATAAAGTGGACAATGCTCGTATCGGGCAAGAGCTTGATTTCGATAAGCTGTCGCTGACAGTTGAAACCGATGGCACCGTAACGCCGGAAGATGCAGTGGCCTATGCCGCGCGCATTTTGCAGGATCAGCTGCAGGTATTCGTCCACTTCGAAGATGCGATGTCGCAATCCTCGCAGTTGATCGGGCAGGCCGCAACGCAGAATACAGCGGAAGAAGAAGCGAACCAGCTCAACCGCTATCTGCTCAAGAAGGTCGACGAGCTGGAATTGTCTGTGCGCAGTGCGAACTGCCTGAAAAACGACAATATAATCTACATCGGCGATCTGGTGCAGAAGAGCGAAGCTGAAATGCTGCGGACGCCGAACTTTGGCCGCAAATCACTAAACGAGATTAAGGAAGTGCTGTCCAGCATGGGCCTGCGCCTGGGCATGGACATCCCCGGATGGCCGCCTGAAAATATCGAGGAAATGGCGAAAAAACTTGAGCAGGAATTGCTCGGGTAACTTATCTGCCCATTGCGGGCAGCAGCTGATAAGGCAACACGGCCAGCCTTGAATGGCCAGGATTTGGGTTCCCGTGAAACGGCCCTTCTACGAACGGAGTGAAATCATGCGGCATAAAATGGGCAAACGGAAATTGCAGCGGCCAACCGCGCATCGTAACGCGATGTTGCGCAATATGGCGGCTTCGCTGATCAAGCATGAGCAGATCATTACGACGCTGCCCAAGACGAAAGAAATGCGCCCCTATGTGGAAAAGCTGATTACGCTGGCCAAGAAAGGCGGGCTTTCCAACCGCCGTCTGGCGCAGTCGCGGTTGATGGACGATGCGCAGCTGAAGAAATTGTTCGATGAGCTGGCAGAACGCTATAAGGATCGCAGCGGCGGTTACAGCCGCGTTGTCAAAGCTGGCTTTCGTGCATCGGATAGCGCGGCGATGGGCGTGATCGAATTGGTCGACCGCAACGAAGATGCCAAGGGGCAGGATAGCGGACCCGTCGACGTCGATGCCGAAATCGAGGAAATGGCAGAGGCTGCTGCCTGATCGAATTACCGATTTTATGAACGAAGAAAAGGCGTGCCAGCGATGGCGCGCCTTTTTGTGTGTTGCTGCTGTTTGCCATTTGGCGGAACAGGTAAATTACCGCGCGGCTGCTCACATGAAATTATACGAAAACCGTTAATTGCCGTGACAGCCTCGCCGCGCTAGAGAGAAACCTAAATCAGAGGGATACCCGCTGCATATGCGTCTGCGCCATACCAGAAAAACTGCCCTCCATTTTTTACTGATCGCAACAATAGTGAGCTTTATGACGAGCATTCCCGCGCGCGGCGAAACCGGCCCGTTACCCGGTACCGAAACGGAACCTAGGCCAGAAAATATGACCGAAGCAGCCTCCGACAGCTTTACCGTTCTTAAATATCCTGACACCTTAGCGTTGCCGATTGCCGAGGAACAGTTCGGCACCAAAGTGGCCGATCCTTACCGCTGGCTGGAGGATGACGTGCGGGTTAATCCGGATGTCGCCGATTGGGTGAAGCAGCAGAATGAAGTGACAGATGGCTATCTTGCAAAGCTTCCGGGGCGCGATGTGCTGGCGAAGCGGATGGAGAAACTGTTCGACTATGAACGGTTCGGTTTGCCGCAAAAAGCGGGCGGCCGATATTTCTACATGCGCAATGATGGTTTGCAGAAACAGTCGCAGCTTTATACCCGTAGTAAGCTGTCGGCAAAGGGCAGTATCCTGATCGATCCGAACACATGGTCGCAGGACGGCACGGTCGCACTCGATGGTTGGGTGCCGTCTGAAAATGGCGAAAGATTGGTGTATACGCAGCAGGATGGCGGCAGTGACTGGCGCACCGTGCGCATTCTGGATGTGAAATCAGGCAACCCGCTGGACGACAAAATTGAATGGGTGAAATTCAGCAATATCGCATGGATTGGCAATGACGCCTTTCTATATTCGCGCTTCCCCGAACCGGCACAAGGCGCGCAGTTTCAATCGCTGAATAAAAATCATAGCGTATATTATCACAAGGTTGGCACGCCGCAATCGGAAGACCGGCTGGTATATGCCACCCCTGATCAGCCGAAGTTAAACCACATTGCCGAAGTGACGCATGACGGCAAATGGATCATCATCACCTCGTCATCCGGCACCGATGAGAAATATGAAATCACCGGAATGAATATCGGCAAAAACAGCTGGGCCCCGGTCCGGATTGTTGAAGGCTTCGACTATGAATGGAATCTGGTGGAGGGCATTGGCGATACGTTATGGTTTGTAACCAACAAAGATGCGCCCCGGCTGAAGGTTGTTAAAACCGATCTGGCCAACCCGCAGCGTCACCGAACCGGATGTCCAACTAATCCGGAAAGTTCCACATGTATCAAGACCGAATATACTTTCGCCGATGTGGTTGCGGAGCGAGAGGCGACATTGGCCCGCGCGCAGATTGTGGGTGAACGGCTGATCCTGTCTTATATGCAGGATGCCAAATCGGTTGCCGAGATGACAACGCTGGACGGGCAGCGGATCAGCCGGATCAATCTCAATTCCATCGGCACAGCGTCCGGCTTTAGCGGACGGCCCGGCGATCCGGAAACCTTCTACGCTTTTTCCAGTTTCAACCAGCCCGGCGCGATCTACCGGTTTGATAGCGTCACCGGGCAAAGTAGCGTTTTTGAAAAGCCTGAGCTTATCTTTGATCCCGATGACATTGTGATCGACCAGCGTTTTTACACATCAAAGGACGGCACCGAAATTCCGGTATTCGTGGTTTACAAAAAGGGGCTGGATCTGGCCAGCGGCGCGCCGACATTGCTGTATGGATATGGCGGTTTCAACGTTTCTCTCACGCCGTCTTTCAGCGCGACGCGAATGGCCTGGATCCAATCTGGCGGTGTATATGCGCAGGCGAGCCTTCGCGGCGGGGGCGAATATGGCAAGGCATGGCATGACGGCGGACGTCTGCTGAACAAACAGAATGTGTTTGATGATTTTGTGGCAGCCGGCGAATATCTGATCGCCGAAGGAATTGCGGGCAAGGGGCAGCTCGCGATCGAAGGGCGTTCAAATGGCGGGCTTCTGGTCGGTGCGTCGATTAACCAGCGACCCGATCTGTTTGCGGCGGGGCATGCGGCGGTCGGCGTTATGGACATGCTGCGTTTCGACCGGTTTACCGCAGGGCGCTATTGGGTCGATGATTATGGCTATCCGGACAGGGAGGCCGACTTCAAAAATCTGCTGTCCTATTCGCCATACCATAATGTGAAAGGCGGCACCGATTATCCCGCCATTATAGTATCTACCGCAGATACCGATGACCGCGTCGTTCCGGGGCATAGCTTCAAATATACCGCAGCGTTGCAGGCAGCGAATACGGGCGATGCGCCCAAAATCATCCGGATTGAAACCCGCGCCGGGCATGGTAGCGGCAAACCAACCGATAAGGTGATTGAGGAATATAGCGACATCTACGCCTTTCTCGCCCATCATACCGGACTTGAAATTATATCGGGGAAGTAGCAGACCATGTTCAGAAAACCACCAAGCGCGAAGGCCTTTCTATCCACGATCATAGTGGCAGCGGCTGCATCCATAGCACCCCTTTTTGCACAGGCGAATATCAAGGAGGCACCGAATGAGGCTGCCGAAACAGTGCCCGGCACAGACGAGACGGCCGAAAAAGCAACGCCCGCTGGCATATCGCCAAGCGAAGTAGCTGAACGGACTGAACAATCACGGCCTGCCGTTCCGATGCGGCCAGCGCCCCCGTCTCCTCCTCCTCCGTCGCCGCCGCCACCTGGCTTTGCGCCTGAACGTTCGGTGCCGCCGCCGCCTTCACCGCCGCCAGCATCACCGCCGCGCAGTAAGAAGAAATACACATATACCAAAGCGCATCAGGTGCTGGCGTCGAAGGATGGGCGCAGCCTGCATTTCGTGGGTGACATTACAGCGCGTTCGGCTGCCGCTCTGAAAACGGCATTGAAGCAAAATCCCGATGCCAAAACCTTGGTGCTGTCGTCAAATGGCGGTTTGGTGGTTGAGGGGCTTGCGCTCGGCAATGTGATCGCCGGGAAGAAATTAAACGTCCATGTAGAAACTGTCTGCGCGTCCGCCTGCACGCTCGCGTTTCTAAAGGGGCATGAGCGAACCATGACGAAAGCGGCTGTGCTGGGCTTTCATCAGGCATCGCGCAGTTCATATCAAAGACCGCTCGACGACGATACTGCCGGCGATAATGCCGGTAACCTAGTGATGATCAATGCCTACCGCGCGGGTGGAGTGAACGACTATATTATCAACAATGCGTTGAAAACGCCGCCACGCAAAATGTGGTTCGTCAATGGCAGCGATGTCGTAAAGAATGTGCCGGGAACCGAACTGCGCCAATCCGGCGAGATTGATTTTCCGAAAGGCATCTGGTGGTCGGCTGATGACTTGCGGGCAAAACTTTACGACGAGCCGGTATGGAAGCTGCTCGCAAAAAATCGCCCGGACGTATTCTATTCTGCACTTGCCGAAATATGGAACTACGGCCTTCTTTCCAAGGAATTGGAACAGGCAATGGAAAAAGGACGCATCGAACGCAAAAAGCGGCTGTATCGTGAAGCCGGACAATATCCGGATGACTTGATTTTGTCGTTGATTGCCATCGAACGCGATTTTTGGTCCGGGTTTATCGACGGCCGGAACAAGAGTTGTATGAATGCCGGGATACGCAAAGTGCCGATTGCTGTGCCAGTGACCGCGGAGATGATCGCGCGAGAAACCGCCCTTGCACGCCGTATGGTGAATAGCCCTAGTTCCGATGCGTTACCGACGACTGACGAAGTGGATGAAGCTGCAGCGCGGGTTATAGAATTCTGGGGCGTCATGATCGCTGAAACGAACATGAACAGCTATGATGTGAAGCGTAAATTCTGCAAAGAACCGAGGTTGTTTTACGAGCAGCTGGCTGCATTACCGGATGCGCAGCGCGCCGATATCTTTCGCGCCTTGCTGACGCCGGAGTATCGCAACTACAGGCGCTGAACGGTTCGTCAGCCGCCGTTCATATAAATGCTCACTTTTATGAATAACGGCTGACGACTAAGTTCAGTCTGCACTCAATAGCGAATCGCTAATCCTGTTACATAAGCCCGGACAAGCCAATGGCGGGTGATGAAAACCAGGAGTGAGTAGCATGAACAAGATAACCAAAGCTTTTGCAGGAACTGTCGCTGCCAGCGCGTTGGCCGCTTCCACCACCAGCCCGGCCATCGCCGGTGACCGCTATGACGATAGAGGCATCAACGCTGGCGAAGTCATCGCAGGCGCGCTGATAATCGGCGGAATTGCTGCTGTCCTTTCTAACCGTAACAATCGCGATGATCGTTATTATGATCGCAGGGACGGGCGCTATGGCTATGATGATCGGTATAACCGCCGCGGCAATTACCGGCGGACGAGCAGCCGCCAAGCCGTTAATCGCTGCATCAAACGGGCCGAGCGCCGCGCCAATCGGATGTTCGGGAATGCGCGTGTCACTGAAGTCCGTGATATTGATCGCACCCGCTACGGATACAAAGTGCGCGGGCGGATCGAAGTGAGTGATGGCTATCGTGGCCGCGGTTATAATCGCGGATACCGGCGCGGATATGGCGGTTATGATCGCGGCAAATTCACCTGTTATTTCGAACGGGGCCGTGTAGCTGATATACGTTACAAGGGGCTTGGGCGCCGCTGATACCTGACGGTTCAGCTACCGTAATCCACTGTGATCCAATGTGATCCACTGTGACGAGAAAAACGGTTCGGCCTGCTGACAGGCCGGGCCGTTACTGCTATGTGGCTGTTTAAGCGCGACCCGAAAACGCTTACCAATGGGGTGGAAAATGAAGTTCAATTTGAAAACAGCTGCGGGCAGCGCGTTTGCTGCTGTGCTGGCATCGGGGCTGCTATTGGGCGGATCCTCGGCCAGCGCCGCGACGGGCATTCCGGCGAATGGGGCCGTGTCTGATAGAATAGCTTCGCCAGCCATTCCCTCCTATCAACAGGAAAGCGAATATTATGGCGGGTATCGCCGCTACTATCGCCACCGCCGCAGAGGGCCAAATGCAAGCGACATTATCGTTGGCATAGGCATCATCGCAGGCATAGCCATAATCGCCGATGCCGCAGCCAAGAATAATGATCGCCGTGACCGTGATCGTGATCGCGATTATGACCGCCGCACTGACCGCAGCGATGAGCGTGACTATGATCGCGATCGGCGCGACAGGCAGGTTCAACGCGGGTCGCAGAGCTATCCTGCAAATAATCTGAACAGCGCGGTTGCAGCATGCAGCAACGCAGCCGAACAATCTGCAGGCGGGGGAGTACGCGTAGCGGAAATTCGGTCTGCCACGCGCGACGGCGAAAGCTGGCGCGTGAGCGGCGATCTGAACGATGCGCGCAGCTTTGATTGCGGCGTAGGCAATCGCGGAGTTGATTTCGTGCAGCTGGGTACTATTTAGCCGCCGGGAATTGACCAATTCGGCTTATATTGCCATCTGCCCGAATGGCTGCCGGCTGACGGGGTGGCTGCTTGAAAGGCCGCCGTCCACCACCAGCGCATGGCCGTTGACGTAGCTGCTGCGCCCGCTTGCCAGAAACAATGCGGCTTCGGCAATCTCCGAAGGTTCACCGCCGCGGCGCAGCGGATTGAGCTGGCCGATCCTGTCCTCTTTGCCCTTTTTTCGCACGGCTTCGTATAAAAAGCCGGTCATGCCGGTCTCCACTAGGCCGGGGCAGATAGCGTTTACGCGGACATTCGCGGTGGAAAGCTGCTGCGCTGCCACCTGAACCAGATTGATGACGCCCGCCTTGGACGCGGAATAGGCGACGCCGCCAGCGCCTGAACGCAGCCCGGCCACGCTGGCTGTGCAGATAATCGATCCGCCCCGTCCCTGATCCGCCAGATATTTGCCCGCATGTTTGATCATCAGCCATGGCCCGATCAAATTCACCCGAAGCACCTGTTCCCAGTTTTCCGGATCGTCATCGAAAATGCCCGAAAGGCTGCCGATGATACCCGCATTCGCGTATGCGATATCGAGCGCGCCGTAAGTGTCGATCGCCGTTTGTATCAGCGATTTGACATCGCCTTCATCGCCAGCATCCATTTGAACCGGCGCAGCGTGCGCGCCTGCATCCTTCACCATATCGGCGGTTTCGCGCACGCCATCGGCTTTGTCGGCGACGATCAGTTTCGCGCCTTCGCTGGCAAACAGCATCGCAGTCGCCCGGCCAATTCCCGATGCAGCGCCAGTGATGACGGCAACCTTTCCGTCAAGTTCGCCCGCCATCTTTATGCGCCAGCCTTCTTTGCAAAGGCCCACGCCGATGCTGCAAGATCGCCGGTCTGTTCGGCCATGCGTTTGGCATGCGCCGAATTGGCTGTGCCGTCGATAACGCGTTTTTTAATGCCTTGCATGATCGCGGCTATGCGGAAAAAATTATACGCGAAATACCAGTCCATATTTGCAATGCCGTCGCGGCCAGTCGCGGCGCAATACCGTTCGACGATCTCTTCCAGTTTCGGTATTCCCAGCGCATCGATATCGATATCAAGCAGTCCGGAACGCCCCCCGTTCGGCGTTTTCCACGCCATGCAGACATAGGTGAAATCGGCGAGCGGATCGCCAAGGGTGGATAATTCCCAATCAAGCACTGCGCGAATTTCAGGTTTCTTCGCATCAAAAATCGCGTTGTCGATACGGTAGTCGCCATGCGCGATGCTGGTGCGTTCCTGATCCGGCATTGTTTCAGGAAGCCATTCCATCAACCTGTTCATCTCTGGCATATCTTCGGTCTCGGACAATTTATACTGTTTGGTCCATCTGCCGATCTGGCGTCCGAAATAATTGCCGGGCCGGCCATAATCGGAAAGACCCGCCGCATCAATATCAACGCTATGAAGCTGCGCCAGAGTATCGATCATATTGAGGTAAATCGCGCGGCGCTCCTCAGGATTGCTGTCCGGCATAGCCCCGTTCCAGAAACTGCGACCTTCCACCATTTCCATGACGTAGAACATGCTGCCGATCACATCATCGTCAGTGCAAAGACCATAGGGACGCGCTACGGGAAAGCCTGTCGGGTGCAGCCCGGAGAGAACTTTAAATTCGCGGTCGACGGCATGCGCAGATGGCAGCAATTTGCCAAGCGGTTTGCGGCGCAGTACATAGCTGCCGCTTTTCGCACCGATCTTGTAAGTCGGGTTCGATTGGCCGCCAGCAAATTTCTTTACCGTCATCGGGCCTTCATACCCGTCAACATTTTCTTGCATCCATTTCGCCAGAGCAGCTTCGTCAAACCGGTCAGCCTCGCCAAGTTCGCGTGTGCCGGTAAACTCTTTTTGTGCATCGATAACTTCAGTCATAGATCAAATACAATTACCGAGCGTGCGGCATCGCCTTTCTTCATTTTTTCAAAACCTTCGTTGATTTGGTCGAGCGGAATGGTCTCCGCGACAATGCTGTCCAGATCGAGCATGCCGTGCAGATAGAAATCGACGAGCCGGGGAATATCGACGGGGAAGCGGTTCTGCCCCATCAATGCGCCCTGCAATTTTTTGTCTGACAACATGTCAATCGCAGAAAGGCCGATTTTGGAATCGAGCGGCATCATGCCCAATATGGTCGCTGTGCCGCCACGCCGCAAACAGGCGACGGCCAGTTCACCCGCAGCTGGCACGCCAACCGCCTCTATCGCGTGATCAACGCCGCCATGTGTCAGCGCCAGTATCTGCTCCGCTGCATCATCGGCGGAGGTATCGACGCTGTGCGTGGCGCCCAGCTTTTCGGCGAGCGCGCGTTTTTCCGGCAGCGGGTCCGCCGCGATAATCCGCGCCGCGCCTGCAATCTTTGCCGCATTGATCGCCGCCAGCCCGACGCCGCCGCAGCCTATCACAGCAACAGTTTCGCCCGGCGTCACTTTGCACGCCTGAAACACCGCACTGCTGCCGGTGATGACCGCGCAGCCCAGAACCGATGCCCTATCCATCGGCATGTCAGGATTAATCGTCACGCAGGCGCTTTCGTCGATCAACATTTTTTCCGCGAAAGATGATAGGTTGAGCATCTGCAGCAGGGGGTCGCCATTGGCATAGCGCAGGCGAGGGGCCGCGTCGCTCGCCCGGCGGGTGTCGCTGCCGATGCAAAGCGCGAGCCGGCCCGTCACACAAAATTCGCAGTGTCCGCAATGCGCCGACAGGCAAGTGACGACAGCATCGCCCACCTTCACACTGCGCACCTCATCGCCAACCGCCTCGACAATGCCAGCGGCCTCATGCCCCGGAATGGCGGGCAGCGGATGGGGATATTT
>ENA-ORXM01001501-ORXM01001501.1-marine-metagenome-genome-assembly--contig:-NODE-1501-length-32450-cov-5.604547_pt1 | contig 32450 bp, 21 predicted proteins | sample MGYA00237867_ERZ511480 | MGnify/ENA primary metagenome ERZ511480 (study PRJEB26309, sample SAMN06266103) | marine metagenome | isolation source: Algal blade | place: United Kingdom:Sidmouth, United... | reverse complement strand
ATCCAGGATTTTATACGTTCATCGTTGTAGATCGAAATAACTGCGTAGCCTTCTCAAACACTGTAGAAATCGAATTTAGACCCGCAGCGGAATTTAATCCCACCTCTGTAATCGATGTGCTCTGTTTTGGTGATTCGACCGGAGCCATTCAGTTCAATCTTGTCGATGACAATGGATATCAACTGACGTACTATTTGTTCGATGCCAGCACTTTCGATGAAGACAACTATGACTATCTCGATGCCCTAGCCACCAATAGAACCGGAAACTTTCCAGGTCTACCAGCAGGCGATTATGCGATTGTCATCAACCAAAGAAAAGGGAGTGCGTCTTGTGATTATTTCGAGTATCATACCGTATCGACACCGAGTAGCGCACTGGATGCCACATCGGCCTTGATTCAAGATTATACTTGTACACAGGAAGCAATTATTGAAGCTCAAAATGTAAATGGTGGAACCGCACCTTACTCGTATAGTATAGATGGCGTAAACTTTGTTCCGGATACTACGCCGAATGCCCATCGCTTTGAAAACCTAAACGAGGGAACTTACACTATCACCGTTAGGGACGATGCGGGATGTACCATCCCCACGGACCCGATTACTATAGATCCGCTCAATCGACCGAGCGATCTGACGTTCACCGCTACCCAACCGACCTGTCCGGCCTCAACTTCCGATGTCACGGTTACCGTGGTAGATGGCAATGCGTCTTTTACGTATGAAATCATAGCGCCGGCGGCTGATGCAATCAATAATGGAAATAGTGCCATATTCGCTGGCCTATCTCCTGACACTTATACTTTCCGCGTTACGGATGATAAAGGATGCGTCATCCAGGAAAGTTATACCATAACCCCAATAACTCCCCTAACGGTCAACGGCCAATTGGATAATAATGTTACCTGTTTTGGGCTTTCTGACGGTGCTATCACCTTCAATATTAACGATTTTGTTACCTCATATGATTATTCTATAACTGGCCCCGCAACATTCTCGGGAACAACTGAAACAAGCAACAGCCTACCTTTTACCAATCTTGCGGCAGGTACGTATGAAATTACCGTAACGGACAACGATACCAATTGCACGGCTACCGCAGATGTTGCCGTTGCCGCTCCTCCAGCTTCTTTGGTCATATCAAATTTAGATGTCACCGATATCTCATGTTCGGCAACTGGAACGAATCCTGGGTCCGTAACGATAACAGCAGCTGATGGTTGGGGCGGATACGAATACGAGTTAGAAGATCCTGTTGGAACGACCTTTGGGCCGCAACCCACCAATTCATTTACCGGCTTAAGCGACACTTCTGGAAATTATACTGTCACCGTCAGGGATGCCGGGGGTTGCGAAGTATCACAGACCTTCGCCCTAACACCGGCCGTAGCACCAACTTTAGATGTAACTGCCAATAATCTTTGTTACGACAGTACCACAGGATTGACCTTGACGGCCAATGTAGTCAGTGGTGGCGAAGCACCGTTTCAATATCGATTGAATAGTGGAGCCTATCAGAGCAATACAGATTTCACAGGCTTGGGCCCCGGAAGCTATACCGTAGAAGTAATTGATAGTAAAAATTGTACGGCCACGGCAAGCATTGATGTTTTTCCGACCTTGACCGCTTCAGCTAATTTGATAAAGGATCTGGACTGTAGTGCTACGCCCGACGCTGAAATACGTATCGATATTTCAGGTGGAAATCCAACCTTTATGTACGAAGTCTTTAGGGACGGAAGCTCAGTGCAGACTCCTACTGCAGTGCCTAGCATCCCATTTTCCTATTTCACAACTACGGCCGGTACTTATGAATTCGTAATTACTGATTCTGAAAGCTGTACGGTAACGACCAATCCGGTTAGAATTACGGATAACAACCCTCCCTCAGTGGTAGAGGTTATTACAGATCCATTGTGTAATACTAGTGCTGACGGAATCGCCGAACTCCAGATTTCAGGAGGCACCCCACCTTATCAGATTGTATTTAATGGAAGTGTTGCATCTGCGCAGACGACATACCCGGGGTTGGTTGCGGGTACCTACAATTATACGGTCACCGATTCAAAGGGTTGCACATTTAGTGACGATGTAGTTCTTACGGCTCCTGCCGCGCTTATTCCAGGAACTATCGACGTTGTACAGGATTATCGCTGTGACAATACTTCAGCAATATTACAGGCCATCAACTATTCAGGAGGAACCGCTCCATATGAATTCAGCCTCGACGGGGTAAACTTCCAGACTTCTGACACCTTTAATACAGGTATCACCGCTGGCAATTATATCATTACCATAAGAGATGACAACGGTTGTACTGAAGAAACTCCCGCAGTTGTCATCGACGCTTTAGACCCGCCAACAGATTTAACTTTTGCGCAGACCGCACCGACCTGTCCCGCAATTATTGCGGATGTTACGGTAACGGTTACCGACGGTACGGCCTCTTTCACTTACGAAATCATAGCACCTTCTGCAAGTGCGGTAAACAATGGAAATAGTAACGTATTCACAGGCCTGGTGCCAGATACCTACACCTTTCGCGTCACGGATAGTCGGGGTTGTGTTATCGAAGAAAACTATACTGTAGCAGACATTCCACAGGTCGATGTTATATCTCAACTAACAAGAAACGTGAGTTGCTTTGGTGATTCCGATGGTGAATTTTCGTTTACGGTAAGTGATTTTTCCTCGACCTATAGCTATACCGTAGAGAACAGCGCGGCGACCACGATTCAATCACAGAATAACATCGGTTTAACTTCGCCCATTACGGTGCCTGGCCTTTCGGCGGATACTTATACCGTTACGATAACCGATGATACCACGAACTGTACCGCAACTACAGTGGTAAATATAAGCGAGCCGCCATCGGCACTGGATTTTACGTTCACCAATACGCCCGTAACCTGTACAGAAAACGCAACAATAACAGTAACTCCTACAGGTGGTTGGGGAAGCTATGAATATCAATTGGAAAATACGGTCGGACCTTCCATTGTTTACGCTTATCAGGGAAGTAACATCTTTGTAGACGTTCCAGCTAGCACATACACTATTTATGTAAGGGATTCAGGAGGTTGTATCGTCGACAGACCTATTACCATTGACCCTGCCGAGACACCAACTATTGCCCTGGATGCAGCTTCGGATTTCTGCTACGATACTACAAACCAAGCTTCTATAGTAATTGCGGTAACCGACGGTGTTGCTCCATATTCATACTCGATCAACGGAGGGGGACAGACCACAGCGATAGGAAATCCGTTCACGATTACGGGCCTAATTCCTGGCAACTATGATATACAGGTAACCGATGCGTTCGGATGTATCTCAAATATTCTCAGTGAGACCATTGCCCCACAATTGACCGCATCCGCAGTGTTGACAAAAGCCTTGGACTGTACGGCATCTCCTGACGCCGTGATTGATGTGACCATTTCAAACGGATATACACCTTACGCCACTTATGAAGTCAGTACAAATGGTGGAACATCATGGTCTACTACCACTGCGATTACTGGAACGGCCTTTTCATATACTACCCCAACTGCCGGCACCTATGATTTCAGAATTACCGACAATCGTGGTTGTACCGTCACTGTTCAAACGGTGGTCGCGCCAATAAACAACCCAGATATTACTTCGCTGGTCCAAACCGCAGATATCTTATGTAACGGCGATGCCGGAGCTTCAATACAGGTGAATTTGGACAATACACAAGGTGTCGCTCCTTTTGCTATATCCATAGTCAACACGACTACATCGACAAACTATGGTACCCAAACTTCTGGACTGCCTGCCGGCACCTATGAAGTGACCGTAACAGATTCCAAATCATGTACGGATACGGAGACTATCGTTATCAACGAGCCTGATGCCATTTCCTATAACATTGATTTACAGCCCATAACCTGTGATACATCTTCAGGTACCAATCCAGGTTCCATAACGGTTGAAAATCTTACTGGAGGAACCGCGGAATACACGTACCATCTGACAGGAAACAATGGATATTCCGATTCTTATGCTACTACTTCCGGTGGCGAGGACTATACTTTTACAATACTAGAATTTGGTATCTACGAGGTCGATGTAATAGATGACAACGGCTGTTCTGTGCGAACTACAAATATTATTGCCTCACCACCAGACGACCTTGATATCGATGTATCCACGGCCACAGTAGATTGTTCTACCGGGGGCACGGCCGAAGTAACGGTCGCTACGGCCATCTTGGGTACCAACTACGAATTTGGTATTCTTGATAGCTTTGGCGTGCCATATGCATCTACCTACTTTCCTCCTGATACCGCCGGAGGGCCAACCAGAACGTTCACTGGGCTAACGCCTGGTATAACCTATACTTTTGTCGTACACGACATTACGACAAACTGCTATTATTTCGAAACGGCCGCTGCCCCGATTGATACGCCTTCGAATCTTACCTGGGCCTTAGACGAGGTGAACAATATTACCTGTACTGGTAGCAACGACGGTAACGTAAGCTTCTCTTTCGATAACTATGACGGCGGAGCGACTAGTGTAGATTATGAAATATTCAATTCGCAATCTAACCTTTCTACGGGAATAACAGGTTCTTCGGCCGTAAACCCACCTGCCGCGGGTACAGGGGTGAGCGTAAACAATTTGGGACCTTTGCCCTATGGCGTTTATTATATACTCCTCACCGAAGTAGGGGGCGCATTCAACGGCTGTACTGTGGGTACTTCAGAATTTACGATTACGGAATCAACAAATCTGCTTGAAGTCACTGCCACCCTTGAAAAAAATGATAACTGTAACGTTAATGACGGGCAGATATCGGCCATCGGTCAGTTCGGTACGGCCCCATACGAATACCAGATTGCACTAAGTACCGACCCGCCACTTACAGCAGCTACTTGGGCCGGTAGTTCTACGAATGTTTTTAATGTTGAAGGGGGTAATTACATCGTCTATATCAAAGATGCCCATGACTGTATTCAGTCTGATTCCGTTACAGTTCTTACGGACGCATCACCGGAAATCAGTGTTACTGCCAATGACCAATGTACGGCGGATGAAGGTGCGTTTACCGTTGACCTTACTTTGAATGTCGAGGGCACAGCCCCGTACTCGATACGTATTGATGGCTCTGCCCCACAAGCGGCTCCGGCCTTGGTAAATCTGGGGGATTCTATGACAATTTCCGGATTGAGTTCAGGAGTACATACCTTTGAAATTTTGGATTCGAACGGATGTGGCGAAACCGAGAACCTCACGCTTCAAGGCCCCTTGACCGTTTTGGCCAATATTACTGCCGATGAAAATTGTAATCCCGCCAATTCAGGAGAGGTAACCGTTACGGCTTCAGGAGGTTCTGGCAACTACTCCTATACCAGAATAACGCCTGCGGGGCCTACTAATATGACCGGTATATTCGGCGGGCTGACACATTCGGTCAGCTATACCTTCGAAGTAGAGGATACAACGACAACTTGTACAGAACAAGTAACAATTACGCTACCTGTGCCAGCTGACCCAACATTTACATTGGAACCAACCGATGTCAGTTGTTTCGGTGGAAGTGACGGTACTATCACCGTAAATTTAAATTCAGGCAATATTGACACTCCGTACCTGTATAGCCTTGATGGAGGAACGACTACCCAGCCGTCAAATGTTTTCAACGGATTGGCGCAAGGAACATACAATGTCACTGTTATTTCGGATAAAGGATGTCAAGACACCCAATCTATTACTATAAATGAACCTTCTGAACTTGATGTTTCATCTTCCGCCTCGGCCTTTAGTTGTGATGATACGGCCAGCACCGTTACTGTTTCCATCAATAATGATGGTCTAGGAAACCCTTCTGGTACAGGGCCATATGTATACAGTTTTGATAATGGAGCCAATTTCCAACCGGGCAACACTTTTGAAGTTCCTTTTGGTTCGCCAGATATCGCCGTAGTGGTAAGGGACGCCAATGGTTGTACGGATACGGTCGTTGTTCCCATTCCAGTAAGACAGGAAGTGACTGCTATTGTCAACCAATTGCAGGCTATCGATTGTAGCAACGGGGAAGAGATTATCGAAATCGTAGCTTCTAATGGTTCAGGAACCTACAGCTACTCAGAATTGCCAAGCGGTAATGCAGTCGCAGATCCGACCAATATCATATTGACCCAGCCGGGCACCTATATTTTCGAAATTTTGGATACGGTAACGAACTGCTCGGTTACTGTTGAACATGTTATCGCTCCTTATGACCTTATGGAAGTGACGGCCGCGGTAGTTAACGATGCTACCTGTAGCGATAGCGCAGATGGTACCATAGCTGTTACCGTTACCGGGTACACGGGAACTTTCGACTATCAGGTATTAGATAATTTAGGCGCTGCCGTTTCTGGCGCTTCAGGTTCCGACAATGCTTCGACCGATCCATATACTTTTAATGTATCAACCACTTTATCCGCCGGCACGTATTCGGTACGGATTACCCAAACGGCCTTCCCTGAGTGTGATGACGAATCGAACAAAGTCACTATCGATGCCCCCGAACCCATTGCTTTACAATTGATAGACAACGTCAATGCCAACTGTAATGAAACTAATGCGGTTGTAACCGTTCAGGCAACAGGGGGCACCGCACCCTATACTTACGGGGCATCTATTAGTGGAGGCGGAGTTCCTGGCACCTTCCCGTTCGACAATACCGTAGAACTAGATCCAACGGTGAGTTTAAGTTGGGATATTTATGCGCGAGACAGTAATGGTTGTATCATTGCCGTTCCTCTAGCGATTACAGTAGCAACGGACACTACTCCCGATATTAGTCTGTCAATAGATGACGAATGTGCCGATAACGGAAGTTTTGGCATTACCGTTTCCCTAGATGCCGTAAATACCGGTGTTGCACCTTATACCATGAGTATTGATGGTGGGGCTTTCCAGAGCATCGCGAGCTTTCCGCACACGTACTCAGGATTGACCTCAGGACCTCATTCCATTCAAATATTGGATGCTAATAACTGCGGTGAAACCGAAAACCTTACGATAGCGCCCGAATTGACGGTAAGTGCTATTGCCCTTTCACAACCAATGTGTTCGGCCAACGATGGTGTTATTGAATTCACGGTAACGGGCGGTTCAGGCGCGTACACTGCCGAATTGTTACGATCTGATTTAACCCCTACGGGTATTGCACCGACAGCGAATCAATTCACTGGGGTTGCCTTTGGAAATTACATCGTCAGAATCACGGATAATACACTAGGCGCGCCAAACTGTACGGCCGAAGCCGCCATTTCATTGGAAGAACCGACACCGGTTACCTTATTGACTACGGACAAAACCGATGTAAGTTGCCCAGGTGCGTTAGATGGTACGATAACCGTCAATCTTGAAACACCGAGTTTGGGAGTGAACGACAATCCTCCGTATACCTTCGAAATCACCGATGGTACCACTACGATAACCCAAGATTCCCACTTGTTTACCGGACTTCCATCAGGAACCTATGATATTACGGTTACCTCAAATAGAAACTGTATTGCCACGGATCAAGTTGTTATCAATGATCCAATAGCACTTGCGGCGGCAGTAACCGATATCACGCCATTTGCCTGCGACATGAACAATGCGCAACAAGTGGCCCAAATAGAGGTCACAATTACTGCGGGTAGCGGTACGCCAGACTATTTTTATAGCGTTAATGGTGGCAGCTATCTCCCTACAGGAGGAACCCTATTCACTTATGATGTATTAAATGCAGGAAATTATGACATCGTTATTCGTGATGCCAATGGGTGTACATTCCCGTTACCCACCCAGACCATTGACCCAATAAATACTTTCATCCCAACGGTCTCACAAGTGTCTGCTATTTCATGTTCAGGCCCTGAAGAAGTACTGATTACCGTAGCCGATGACGGAAATGCACATGTTTACACTTTCGAATTATTACCCATTGGCAATACTGACGGGGTTCAGACTGCTTCAACGGACACGACCGCAAATTATGATCTTTCAGCTGTAGGAAGTTATACTTTCAGGGTTACCGATACAACTACAGGGTGTTATGTGGATACCGCTCCTTATGACATTCCGCCTTATGACCTAATCGATGTAGTGGCTACGGCAACATCGCAGGCCACTTGTTTTGGCGATGCAGGCAGCATACAAATTAACGTCTCAGGCTATAATGGGCCATACGACTACGAAGTCTATAGGGCAGATGGAACCACTACAGGTATTCTGGGCAGTGGTAACACGAGTACCAACCCATTTGATATTCCAGATCCAACATCGGCATTGACCGGCGGCAATTACTTCGTAAGAGTGATAGAAACCGCTTCCCCTGGCTGTTCGGAAGATTCAAACACAATAACCATAATTTCTCCTGACATGGACCTTACGGCAGTCGTGAATCCGCTGGGGAGCCCAACCTGTACCAATGACCAAGGAGAAATTTTGGTCGATCCGAGCGGTGGATATGCCCCTTATGATATTGTTTTGACCAATACGAACACAGGACAAATCTATACGGCTACCGGCGTGGAGGCCATGATATTTACCGGACTATCCGCAGGGAGTTTTACTATAGAGATTACTGATAATGGGCCAGCACCAGGCTGTATGATTACGGACACCGAGGTTTTGGACACTCCCGATCCCATTATCGCCAATGCCATTCCTCTAGTGACAGACCTGAGTTGTTTTGATGATACCAACGGTACCGTAACTGCTATCGTGACTAGCGGAGGAAGTGGTTCTTATGAATACCAATTGAACTATTATGATGCAACCGGTACTAGTATCGAATTTACTTCGGGACAACAATCGTCAGACACCTTCACCGGGCTTGGGGAGGGAATATATACCGTAACGGTTGTAGATGGATGGAACTGTGACGTAGAAACCAATCAGGTACGTATCAATGAGCCGACAGAGGTAAGGTCTAACTTGGTTCAAACCGTCGCAATGACATGTACTGGCGATGCAGAATTGGTACTTACGGCCAGCGGTGGAACCGCACCGTATCAATATAGTATCGACAATGTAACTTTTAGCCCTATGAGCGCTGGAGACACACATACATTCTTTATCGCCGAAGGTGATGAGGACACATATCAATACTACGTTATCGATGCACAGGGCTGCGAAGCCAATATCTCCAATAGCGTAGGTGTTGAACCGGTGCCAGAGCTTTTGTTATATGTAGATCGTACAGCAGCAGTTATAAATTGTACAGGTGAAAACACCGCTGTAATCTATGCCGACGCCGAAGGTGGTCTTGGGGGTTACAGATATGAGCTCTATTCAGATTTCAATGGTACATCACTAGACGTGGCAGACCGTATTTCGGGCCCACAAGTTTCAGGAACTTTCCCTAGTCTCACGGCTGGCACCTATTATGTTAACGTAACCAGTGGTGATTGTACCACGCCTCCCCAAGAGGTGATTATTACGGAACCAACACCTTTGACCTATACCGATAGTGTATCGAACGTAACCTGTGTTGGTGAAAACGATGGAAGTATAATGGTTACTTTAGAAGGTGGCTCGGGTGGCTATCAGTATGCCATATCCCCCAACCTCGATAAATTCGATACCGAAAATGTCTTTGATGAGCTACCAGGTTCACCAGCAGGAATTGAATATACGGTAATAGCACAGGACCAGAATGGTTGCTTTGTAGAATTAGAGTACACCATTTTTGAACCAGAGCCTTTAATGGCTACGGCGAACACTACACCTGAAACCTGTGAAGGTGATGCCGATGGCACAATTACCGTTGAGATTACGGGTGGTACCGCACCATTCCGCACCAGTCTCAACAATACAGACAATTTCGTTCAAGATCAGCTCTTGTTCAGTGATTTAGTGCCGGGCGATTACTTTGTATTTGTTCGCGATGCCAATGACTGTGAGTTCACATTGCCTGCAACTGTGGATAGCGGCGTAAACCTAAACGCAGAGGTAGTGCCTGTCTATGGGTGCAATGGCACCATACCAAACAATTACGTGAATATTGTTCTTGAGGATGAAACCATAAGCGGAGAGGTAGTTTACGCTTTAGATTCAATGGACCCGAACGACATGCAGCTTAATCCATTTTTCCGTGATATGACACCCGGCCAACACTATGTGGCTGTTGCCTCCACTACATCGGGCTGTATAAGAACCTATGATTTTGAGATTTTTGAGTTTGAGCCTTTGACATTAACGCTTCAGCAAATCAATATCAATGAAATTACGGCCATAGCACAAGGAGGTAGGGAACCTTACACCTTCTATTTCGGAGATGTTGACAATGGCTCTGACAATACTTATGTTATCAATAGAACCGATACGTACATCGTAACGGTAGTTGATGAAAATGGATGTGAGGCCCAGGCCAGTATTTTCATAGAGTTCATCGATATCGAGATTCCAAATTTCTTTACACCAAATGGAGATAATGAAAACGATTTTTGGAAGCCTAGAAATATTGATCATTTACCTGAAATACTAATAAAAATTTATGATCGTTATGGTAGGGTAGTGGCCCATGTTTCTAGAGTCGATCGAGGTTGGGACGGCAAATACAATGAGAAAGAATTGCCCTCGGGAGACTATTGGTACGTTATTCAATTAAATGGTGAAAACGACGACCGAGAATTTTTTGGACACTTTACCCTATATCGATAAAATCTTAACCTACAAATCATGCGCAAATTTATATGGACCTTACTGCTCTTTTCGAGCACATTTGCCTTAAAAGGTCAGGAGCTCAATTCCCCACAGCTATCACAATATTTAGCAGACAATCCGTTCGTTCTTTCGCCGGTATATGCGGGTATCGGAGATCATGTGAAAATTAGGCTTAACGGACTTACCCAATGGGTCGGTATAAAAGATGCGCCCCAGACACAGTCTTTGGCGGCCGATATGCGTTTGGGCGAAAAGTCGGGCATAGGCCTCTTTTTATACAATGATAAAAACGGCTACACCAAGCAACAAGGTGCCCGCGTCTCTTTTGCGCATCATTTGACCTTAGACCGTTACGACGATGAGTTTTTATCTTTCGGTATTTCCTATAATTTCAACCAATTTCGCATAGATATCGACGAGTTCATTGATGCCGATCTGGATCCAGGTGTTATTAACAACCGCCAGACCAGTAACCATAACTTTGATGTCGGGGCCATGTACCGCTACGGAAAATTTTATTTTAGTGCGAACGCCTCTAACCTTTTGGGGAAAGACCCTCAGAACTTTACGTTCGATGTAGACGAACCGAACGAGCTGCGAAACTATTATGTGTATACCGGTTATCGCTACCGCAAGAACAAGAATACCAATCTGGAAATAGAGCCATCACTGTTATTTAAAATGTTCGAGAGCGACGGCCGTTCAGAAACGGATCTCAACCTAAAGTTCCGTTGGTACGATTTTGAAGATTACTATTACGCCGGGGTAAACTATCGTTTCTTGAACGACCAAATCGGTGATCCCCTATATATAGCCCCATTCGCCGGATTAAAAAAGAACAACTTCTATTTCGGTTATTCATATCAAATTATTTTGAATGAGATTATTACCTACAGTACGGGTACCCATGTGGTAACTGTTGGCGTTGATCTTTTCCAAGGGCTTAGTAATTGTAGATGTACGTATTAGTGCCCCTTTTACTACTTGGCTACATTACATATTATCGGCCTAACCAGTATTTGGAATCAAAATTGGCAATTCTTTAAAATCAAACTTTGAAAAAGGCAGAAGTTGAGCTCATCGTAATTTCCCTCAAGTTAAACGACTCACAGGAATTACTGTATATGAAGTTCTATAAAACAGGAACTATTATCAGGTACGGAAATGGTGCGGAACCTACGGTAAGCACCTCTGGGATGAGTTTCAAGTACAGGCCTCAATTCTTTAAAACATTACATTCCAGAATTCCGGAACAACTTCTTGAGAACCCATTAGGCTATCATGAACCTACCCCAAACGGAAAAATAGAATACGTTATCGCTTTCTTTGGCGTATCGGATAATAAGCTCACCGAAGAAGAAGCCAACTGGACAAAATCTACCGGTATACGATTTGTTCTCGATAAACAAAGTAGTTATAGTAACGAAGTTTTAAGTTTTGTGGATGGACTGGCCATGCAGGCGGCCGATTTGACCAATGAGTGGTATTTCGACGTTATGATGAAGGCACATTTTGATATGCAAAGCCCAATTATCTCGAAAGATACCGTAATTGCGTGCCCTAAATCCTCTGAGGAAAAAAAGGCTGATTACAAGAATTACATCACACAAATAGTTCATGCCAACAATGGAAATTGGGACATCAAATCTCTTGCTAAGGATAAGGTGTACCGAGGTGCCGATAATAAGCAATACGTTCCGATTTTCAATATCGATCAAGATTCCTTTGATTTAAATTTCATTCCGGCTGCCCTGACCCAATTGCAGTGGGCCGAAAGAATAGAAAAGCGAACAGAAGAAACGAAATCGAGCTTCAAACCCAAAAAGCCAACAAAAACTACTGAAACCCAAACGCGTTCGAAATGGTGGAAGCTTTGGTGAAGCTTCATTTTTTGAATGCTATTATTCCCAACGGATAAACCAAAGAAAACGATACCATTTTCTCAAAGGATTGCCCTAAGTTTGTAAAAAATAATAGGTCTTGGGAAAAGTCAAAGTTGACAATATCAGAGTATATGCGCATCATGGATGTCTGAAGGAGGAAACCGCCATTGGCAGTGAGTACCGCGTCGACGTTTCTGTGAATGCCGACCTTGAAAAAGCCTCGATTTCAGATTGGTTATCCGATACCGTAGATTATGTTCACATCAACCAAATTGTAAAGGAAGAAATGAAAACTCCCTCAAAATTGTTGGAACATGTCGGAAAACGTATTATCAAGCGTATTTTTTCCGAAATCCCGCTTGTGGACAAAGCTGAAATCTGGGTTTCCAAAATAAATCCGCCCATCGGTGGAGATGTCGAAAAAGTTACCATTGTACTTAAGGAAAAAAGGGGAGCTTAGTCTTTCTAATATCCAAGAAACCGCTTACCTTTGCTGCCACAATCGGCATCGTGGCCGAGTGGCTAGGCACAGCTCTGCAAAAGCTTGTACAGCGGTTCGAATCCGCTCGATGCCTCTAAAAAAACCCAACAAATAATGTTGGGTTTTTTATTTTTTTGATATACCCGCCTATTTACTTGAATCTTAATGCTCGGTATTTTTTGAGTTCTTAGCTATTTAAAGCCAAAAACTTAGAAAGCAATCACGTACATAGCTTTTTTAGGTGTAAGATTCAAATGGCCCAAATCGATTCGCTCAATGCCATCTTCAATATTAAACCTATCTTTTGGAAGAAACCCCTTAATAATCAGTACCAGGCCACAGATGATGAGTATAATTCCCAAGCCTTTTTTTATAAAATAAATTCTTTCGGGAGTCAATTTTCGCTTCAACTGTTTCGCAAGAAGAATTTTAAAGATATCGGTAACGAAATAGGCTCCGATCATTGCCGAAAAGAATACAACGATACGCCGAGGCTCGTTGTCAAGACTAGGGCCGACAACGATAATGATACCCAACCAAAATACGAGCACTCCTATATTTATAAAATTCAATAAAAAACCCTTAATAAATAGACTTAAATAGTCATTTTGATTTGATTTTATGTTCGCATCCGACTTTTTAGTCGCTTTCTTAAAAAAAGTAGTGATGCCATAAACGAGCAGAATTACACCTCCAAAGACATAGAGACCCGGCTGGTTGCTCAGGTTTTCCAAAAGTTGAAAACTACTAAAATAGGCTATCGTTAAAAAGAGTGCATCTGCAATGATAACCCCTAAATCAAAGACCAAAGCCGCTCGAAAACCTCTTATGGCACTGGTTTCCAAAAGCACAAAAAAAACAGGCCCGATCATAAAGCTCAATAAAAAGCCCAGTGGAATCGCCGCCTGTACGTCTTCAATCATAATATTTTACGGTTAATCCCTAAAAGTTAATGGTTAAAACCGAAAAAACAACTTCAATTAACTATCATTTGCTAACTATTAACTGTCTTGGGATTATTTTATATTCCCATACTTGGTCTTCAAATTGATTACTTTCTTGTTACCGTACCACCGAATACGGTTTTTTCGTCCATTTTAGCGGGGTCTCCGTAGACCAAAACCTCGCCGCCAGCTTTAACCGTAGCCTTTACATAGTCAGACGCATAAATCTCTGCGCGGGAACCTGCATTCACATTAACGGTCGAAAACTTGGTTTTTAATTCTTTGCCTTCATAGACACCTCCGGTATTGATGGCGACATCTTGCAAGTCTGAAGAGCCTGAAGTTTTAATTACTCCTCCGGTCACAGTTTTTATCAGTAACTGTTCAACTTCGGTACTTATGGTAATTTCGCCACCCTCTTGTGCTTTAAGTTCAACAACCTCTTGTTTGATGGTTTCTTCAGAAGAAATTCGGGCATCTTCGTTTACGTCTATGATAATCAGCTTTTCTGTATAATACAAATCGACGAATGTGCGGTAACCACTAAATATTTTATCGATTTTCATGCGAATTTTCAATACGCCGTTATTGTTTACTATAGCTACTTTCTGAATATTTTCGCCGGTAATAACGGCCTTGTTAACGTCAGACCTGATGAGATTTACCGAAATTCCATCAAAAGCTTTCACTTCCTTGAATTTGGTAAGATCTTGGCTCATCTTTGTGTCTTGGGCCAACAGTACGTAATACCCAAGAAAAGCAACGGCAAACAGCACGAACTTTCTCATGATATACCTTTTAGGTTGATTTGTTATGAAGTCATTTAGACGCTGCCTTTTACCTGCCCCCGATAGCTATCGGGACGGTTCCAAACAAAAAGTCTGTATAACTTCACTATTTAAACAAAATCCATTCCAAAAAATTGCCTATCCATCATGTTTTCCTAGTAGTGCAAAGTCTAGATGGCGTTTGACCAAATCGGTGTTTTTGACCATAACTACAACTTCATCACCCAATTGATAGGTTTTTTTAGTGCGTTCCCCTACAATAGCGTACTCTTTTTCATCAAAGATATAATAATCGCCCTTTATATCACTGATCCGAACCATGCCCTCACATTTGTTCTCAATAATCTCAACGTAAACGCCCCATTCGGTGACACCGCTAATGACCCCAACAAACTCTTGGTCTTGGTGGTCTTGCATGAACTTGATCTGCATGTATTTGATAGAGTCTCTTTCAGCGCTTGATGCCAAATACTCCATATCTGAAGAATGTTTACATTTCTGTTCGTAAACTTCGGTCTTTGCTGAGTTACCTTTATCCAAATAATGCTGTAGCAGACGATGTACCATTACATCGGGATATCTTCGTATCGGAGATGTAAAATGAGTATAGTAGTCGAAGGCAAGACCATAATGTCCTATATTTTCCGTAGTGTAAATGGCCTTGCTCATACTTCGAATCGTCAAGGTATCTACAAGATTCTGCTCTTTTTTGCCTTTGACATCACTTAGAAGCTGGTTCAAAGAGTTGCTAATTGACTGTTTATCCTTAAAGTCAAGTCTGTGGCCAAAACGAGAAATAATTCCGTTCAGTGCCATCAATTTATCCTCATCAGGGTCGTCGTGAATTCGGTAAACAAAGGTTTTCTTTGGTTTTTGCTTCCCGATAAACTCGGCAACTTTTCTATTGGCCAAGAGCATAAACTCTTCTATGAGTTTATTAGCATCTTTTGATTCTTTAAAGTAAACACCTTCAGGTTCACTGTTTTCGTTCAAATTGAACCTAACTTCTACCTTATCAAAAGAGATTGCTCCCTGTTTCATTCGTTTTTTGCGCATTATTTTAGCCAACTTATCCATAGTTAAGGTAGCATCTACGATTTCATTAGAAACTGTATACGCATCTTTACGAATGGATACTTCTTTTGGGATGCTTCCCTTTTTTGTCTCTATAATACACTGTGCCTCTTCGTAAGCGAAGCGTTCATTGGAATTGATGACCGTTCTACCGAACCATTGGTTTTTGATAATCGCATTTTTATCCAACTCAAAAATGGCCGAAAAGGTATATTTTTCCTCATTTGGTCTTAACGAACAGGCATTATTCGATAAGACTTCCGGAAGCATTGGTACCACTCGGTCTACCAAATATACCGATGTCGCCCTTTCATAAGCCTCATCGTCCAAAATCGTGTCGGGTACCAGATAGTGAGAAACATCGGCGATATGAATGCCAATTTCATAATTTCCGTTTTCCAATCGCTCAAAAGAGAGCGCATCATCGAAATCCTTGGCATCTTTAGGGTCAATCGTGAAGGTCAGGACCTCACGCATGTCTCTACGTTTTAAAATCTCTTCTTTTTTTATCGAGGTATCTAGGGTATTGGCAAACCGTTCTACCTCTGTTGGAAACTCGTAAGGGAGACCATACTCGGCCAGTATGGCGTGTATTTCAGTATTATGCTCTCCGGGTTTTCCAAGAACTTCCGTAATGCTGCCAAATGGAGAGTCTGCATCATCGGGCCAGTTTTCAAAACTGACGATAACCTTATCACCATCATTCGCTTCTTTCGTTTTTCCTTTTGGGATGAAAAAATCGGTATACATTCTAAAATCGGTAGGTCTCACAAAGGCAAAGGTTTTCTGCTGATCAAGAATCCCTACAAACTCTGTTTTTTTACGTTCGACGACATTAACGATTTCACCTTCTAATTTTTTACCGTTCCTTTTTGGAAAAATATAAACCTCGACGGTATCCCCATGGAAGGCTTTTTTTAATTTATTGGAAGGCACAAAAACATCATCTTCCATACCATCGATGACTATGTATGCATTTCCACGTCCGGTGAGATCTACCTTTCCGGTGTGATAGGTTTTTGTACTGGCCATAGCCTTATAGTTGCCACGACTTTCTTCTTTGATTCGTTTGCTTTCCTTTAATTGACCCAATCTCTTAATCAACTGATTACGATCTTTGGTATCTTTTAGGCCTATTTTCGCCGCAATCTGTTTGTAGTTAAAACTTTTTTTCGGTTCCTTTTCAAGTATGGTGAAGATTCCTTTAGTTATTTCGTTTTTTCTATGGTTTCTTGCTTTCTTTTTCTTTTTTGACATTAAGTATTTTCTTATTTGGGTGGAAAATTACGAATTATAATCCATTAGGTTTAATCGACACCTTTGACAACTCATTCCAAGTTTTCTTTTTCACATGAATATCCTAGATCTCACTTTTATGCTTTTTGAATACCAGACTTCTAATCCTGTTGCTTATGAAGGTTATTAACAATTATATTATTATCATTTTTTCTTTTTTAATATTTAAAATAAAAATGGTGTATATGATTGCTTGTTAATAATGCTTAAAAAAAAAGGGGATAAAACTTGCTTTGAACCGACCAGAAAACTTGTTGACAAACTATACACTAGTGACTTCTCTCAAAATTAACATATTAGTATAATTATGAGTGTAGGTTGATAACAGCTATCAACATAAAATTTGTGATAATTGAACGTAAATTTATTGTTAACTAAAATGGAATTGTGCTTGATACCAAACTAGAAAAATAGGATAACATTATTACGAGATATGATTTTGGTTTTGTAAGGAGAAATAAGATCACGAAATCAAAATTTTCGTCATCAATTTTTTTGTATGCTTATTAACAACTAAACCACATAAATTAACAATGATATTTATGTGTTTAAAAATAAATGTTGTGAAAACTATCAATCTTGTGGTGAAAGAGTTCAATTCGTACATTTGTGGTACCAAAGATTATTTTTATGATAACCAACAACTCTCTGATTTTTTACTTCTTTGGTGCGCATTTCATAGCTGTTAATAACGAATAATAATGAAAATAGCCATAGGAAATGACCACGCAGGTACCGAATACAAATTAGCTATAGTAGGTCTGCTAAAATCGATGGATATCGAAGTAGAAAATTATGGTACTGATGGCACGGATAGCGTTGATTATCCGGATTTTGTGCACCCGGTCGCATCCGATGTGGGTGAGGGTAAGGTTGATTATGGTATTATCGTTTGTGGTAGCGGAAATGGAGCATCCATGACCGCAAACAAACATCAAAAAGTAAGATGTGCGCTTTGTTGGTCGAAAGAAATCGTACAATTGGGTAGAGAGCACAACGATGCCAATATACTAAGTCTACCCGCTCGTTTTATAGCTCTACCGCAGGCTCTCGATATGGTAAGAACTTTCTTGAGTACAAAATTTGCGGGAGGCAGACATGAACGTAGAATAGAAAAGATTCCCTGCAATTAGAGCTGTAGAACGAATCAAATCTGATTTCTCGACACGGATCATCTACTAAGGCTTTTAAAAATGTAACTAAAAACGATAAAGTCTTATTTATATTTTCAAATACAGATATTGTATTTTTTTGCGTTCACTATACGTAGTCGAAGTTTAGAGGTGTTTTGTATTATACCCTGATGCGTACTTGGGCTTACCGTTAAGATTATTTGTTTCATGCCCCATAACCATCATCATTCGCATGCACATGACCATTCCCATCATGACTTTAGGGGAAGAAACTTGATTATTTCAATTGCGCTTAACATTGTTATTACGGTATCACAGGTTATAGGAGGCCTTATTTCAGGAAGCCTTTCACTGCTTTCCGATGCGCTACATAATTTTAGTGATGTACTATCCCTGGTTGTAAGCTACATTGCAACCTTGCTTTCAAAAAAGAAAGCCTCTAACAACAAAACTTTTGGTTATAAACGGGCGGAGATTATAGCGGCGTTTGTAAACGCCGCTAGCTTAATCATTGTTGCGGTGATTTTAATAAAAGAGGCCATTGAACGTTTTCTATATCCTCAAGAAATTGAATCCAATCTTGTCATATGGCTTTCGCTATTAGGTATAATCGCCAACGGATTCAGTGTATTGTTACTAAAAAAAGATGCAGGCGACAATATGAACATGAAGTCGGCCTACCTCCATCTCTTTACGGATATGATGGCATCGGTAGCGGTTCTTATCGGTGGTCTACTTATGAAGTTTTATCAGGTTTATTGGGTCGATGCCACTTTGACTTTAGCTATTGCCCTTTATTTGATATACATGGGTTATGATTTGTTGAAAGACTCGACCCGAGTATTGATGCTATTTACACCGAACACCATTCAAGTGCAGGAAATCGTGGCAATCATCGGCAAAATAGAATCCATAAAGAACGTTCATCACGTACATATATGGCAGCTTAATGAAAAAGAAGTGCATCTTGAAGCACATATTGATTTTAATGAAGACATCAGACTTTCAGAGTTTGACAACATTTTGGGAGAAATAGAAGAAGAGATGTATCATAAATTCGGAATCAACCACGTTAATATACAACCTGAATTCGGTAAATGTGACAGCAAACTTATAATCGTACAGGATTGATGGAATTATTATGATACAAATCAAAGTAAAAGCTTTTGAAGAACTAGATACCAAGGAACTTCATGACGTACTCCAACTTAGGAGCGAAATATTCGTGGTTGAGCAGACCTGCATATATCTCGATGTTGATGGAAAAGACCCCAAGGCTCTTCATGTAATTGGAACCAAAAAAGGAGAAATAGTTGCGTATGCCCGTATTTTTAGGTCAGGAGATTATTTCGAGGAAGCAGGTATCGGTAGAGTGGCCGTAAAGAGAACCGAGCGCAAATACGGTTATGGAAAGGATATTATGAAAGCCGCGATTGCTGCGGTCGAAAGGCATTTTAACGAATCTGTAATGCGGGTCTCCGCTCAATTATATCTTGAACGCTTTTATCACTCCCTTGGTTTTGAACAGATTGCCGAAGGTTATCTTGAAGATGGTATACCACACATAGGAATGGTGTTAAAAAATTAAGAGCTGCAATTGCAGCTCTTAATTTTTTAGTGAGATTCTAAATTTTAATAGGCTCTTTATTTGTGAGATTGATATCTTCTAACATTGTATCGGTGAACTTATAGTGACCTCTTGTGGTAATAATTCTAAAACGGTTCGAGTTCATACGGCTCAATGTATCCAAAAACAACCACTTTGTTTTTAAAAGCCTTGGTTTCTCCGATTTTAGACTAATTTCAAAATAGTACTTTCTTCCATTTTTAATGGCAACAATGTCGGGTGTGATTTTTGAATCGCTACCTTTACGAAGATATGATTTCGGGGTTTCGTAACCATCCATATCCGCTTTGATATCTTCAAAGCCCGTAGCTTCCAAATGGTTGATTGACTTCTCTAAAAACTCTTGATTTTCTGACTTTTCTATTTTTACCATAACTGACAATATAATGTAAAATCTGATAAATCCAAATATTTTTAGTTGATTAACAGGATTTTAAGATTTACCACTCATTTCAAATTATCTGTAAACCAATCGATTAAAGGTTGGTTTACATTACTTGGGTCCGGTAGACCATCGCCTAGGTACAGACCAAAATTATCTTCATGATAGGCGTGGTATGTAAAATGTACATTGTTTGTTTTTAGAATAGTTACCATATCGGCTACCCATTGCAGTCCTCCCTTGTTATCTTGAAAACAGGGATATCCGACGCCAAACTCACCCATGTATAATGCGGCGTTTTTAGATTTTGCCCAAGCGTTTACGGTCATAATATCAGATTCGAGATAGGCTTTATCCCTTCGAAGTATTGGGCCGGAAGCTTTATAAAAGTCAAGTCGAATTTGGCAGGAGGCATTGGCTACCACATTTTCCCCTTTCATCCAACCGTCTATTTGATAGCTGTAATTCATTTTTGGTATGAAGGAAACATTCGTATTGGTCAGATTACAATCCGCATTTGCACCTTCGATAAAAAGACTTTTACTATCTTCACGCCCCTCTGTACTCGATAGTCCGCTCGAACCCGATTCATCACGGCTCCAGTAGAACCAACGATCGGCAGTATCGAGATTTAATTCAAGTATATTTTGAACGAATTGTCCGCTTTCGTCATATTCCTTGATTGTAATATCATCGAAATAGACCTTGCCCCCAACTTCGGCACCCACCAGCGCCGGTGCTGCTAAATCGATATTATCATCCGTAATCTTATAGCGTATTCCCTCAAAAAACACCCAGTCCGTGCTACCAACAGCGAGTGAGGGATTGTCGAGGGTGGCCGTATACCATTCCGTATTCGAGGTTTCTATCTTATTTTCATCGGGATATTTTCCCCCGTCCCCCAAATTGGTAAAATCCATTAGTTGGTGTGTATAAAAATAAGGTTCATACCCATGAAACTCATAAACCAGATTGGTTCCGGTCACCACTGGAAAATTGAGGTTTTCATCTGCACTGAAATTACCCTTTACATAAATTGCCTTTTCGATAAAGAGCAGGTGATGCTTGTTTACGGCCCGTATTTCGTCAATGAGACGTTGGGCCAGATCACTCCATTGCTGCATCGACCGGCTGGGCACAGGTTCATTGACCGGCCCAAAACCCGCAATCTGTACTTCATCTTTATATCTTTCCGCGATGGCTTTCCAAAGGGCGACCAACCTATTTTGATTTTCAACGTCATTCCAAAGCGCATTGCCTTCACCCTGTGACTGATAACCGCCCTGGGGTGTATGCATGTTAAGAATCAGGTAAACATCATTTTTTTTGGCCCAAGCAATGTTTTGATCGAGCCAGTCCCATCCGCTTTGGCGATAGGTATATGGACTGGAATCGTCTTCAAAAAAAGAATAGTTCATGTAGAACCGAATGGTGTTCATGCCCATGTCTTTTACCCTTTTGTAGTCTAGCTCGTTATGATGTTCTTCGGGGATGGGCGTATTCGACCAAATAAAATTATTGAAGGCCACCCCTTGCAGGTAGACAGGGTTTTTGTTGGCATCTACAATTTGGGTTCCATCCAACTGTAGCAAAAGATTTGCCGTGTTTTCCGATGTAGGATTTTCGTTTACCGGCTCTTCCGAATTTGGATTCTGACCGCTTAGAGATTCAAGGGTATCATCGTTTCTACAAGATAAAAACAACAAAAACAGCAAAAAGGCACCGCAGAACCATTTCATAAAGAGGTATTTATAGTTAAATATATACGGAAACAATGCTCTACAAAGACGTATGGAAATTAAATCTGATCCTTACTGTAACCGACCGGACAGTTTGTTTCTCAAGTATCGGAAAATATGTAATTCATTAAAATACAGCTAAAAGTAGTTGGCATATCGACAATCAGCATAAAGATTTGGTAGCTGTAAGCGCAAATGAAGAAGGTGCCGACCGTTCGGTCTGTTACAAAAAATCATATCAATCGTTTCGCAACCCCTATTCTTATTAAGAAATCGAGTTTTAAGATTAAATTCAAGGGTTTTTCCGCCTTTTTCTTTTTTGAAAAATAGAGATATCCTTCGGTTTTTGAATCGAGTTCGTCTATTGCGATTTTCCCGTTCTCAAGACCTCGGTTCTTGAAACTTTCTGGACCTAATTCTCGAGACTGTAAAAAAGAAAGGAGCTTTTCCCTATTGACCATGGTAATCTTGCAGGAAGTATATAAGCCTGGTTCATCGGAATAAATGGCCGTGGCAAGTGCATAAAAATCTGTTTTTTTTGCATTATCGAACAACCATCCCTCTTTAAGGTTGCCGTTTTTCAAATAACTAAGCTCAAAAGCAAATGTGGGCAAATCATCGTTGATATAATCGAGTTGGGCCTTTTCATCGATTAGAAATTCAGCGTCATCCGTTTTTCGGCAAAATATGACATCAATACCCTGAAATTGCCGGTCAAGGTCTTCGATTCGCTTGAATCGGTATTGTTGAAGGTATTTTTCGTAGTACGAATCGAGCAATTCTTGAAGTCGGCGCTCTTTTTGGAGATCGGATGTAAAGGTGCTTTTCAATGTCAGAAGATAACCACTACTATGTTTGTTGCGCTATAACACGTACTTTTTTGGCCAAAGCCTCTCCAATTTGTTCCACAACCCCCACGACCAAGGCGTTCCCCATAAAAAATGCGCGTTTGGTAGCGCTTATACCTTCCAGTAGTGTGTGGTTATCCGGAAACATATTTAACCGTTCCAATTCTATAGGGGTCAACCGGCGGAGACCCTTGGAGACACTCACTACATGTTTAAAACGTGAGGGCGATTTGCCGCCCTCGCCCGTTATAATGGTACGCGAGGCATTGTCCAAGGCATCCGGAAAAACCATTCCTCCTTCACTATAATTGTAAGTGAACCCATTTTTAGCCGTGCGGACTTCCTTTTTCGAACCTTTTAGATATTCCCATTTTGGAAGGTCTTCCCTTGGAATGAAGAAATCTTCCGTTACCTCCCCGTTCTGAAGGATATCTCCAAGAACTACCCTTTTACTATCGTAACTAGGTAGGGTTTTTACCGTAAATACCTTTCCGGCTATACATACGCCTGAATTTTGAAAAGGAGATAGTTTTTCATTCGTATTGAAATTTTCTGAAAGTTCGACGAGATTCCCTTGAATTTCGAAAGTTTTGGATTTATCGGTCAAGTGTTGCACCGGAAAAGCCGAAGCAATCGTTCCGTGTTTGCAGACCCACCCCGCTTTATCCGCTTTTTTTAGCGAAGAATAGATAGCAGTCGATTTGTGGTAGCCCAAGAAAAATATACGTCTTCGTCTTTGGGGCATACCGTAATCGGCGGCATTGATGACACGCCATTCCACGGCATAGCCCAAATCGTCCAAACTCTTGAGCATGATAGCAAAATCTCTGCCCCGTTGTGACGAAGGCGATTTAAGCAGCCGATCAACGTTTTCCAAAAAAAGGTATTTTGGCGGATTTATTTTTTCGGAAAGTATCCGGTGAATGCTCCACCATAGCACCCCTTTTTTACCGATAAGACCCTTTGAGTTCTGTAAAGTCGTAGCTACGGAGTAGTCTTGACAGGGAAATCCGCCTACCACTAAATCCGCATCGGGAATCTCGGTAGTAGGTACCTCCGAAATATCGTGATTACTATGGTTTTCGCTTCCAAATCTTGCTTCATAAACTTTTGAGGCATGCTGTGCTTTTGTCGAAGGTTCCCATTGATTGCTCCAGACTACCTCATATTTTCCTGTCTTTTCAAGCCCCAAACGAAAACCGCCTACGCCTGCAAAAAGTTCTATAACTTTGAGTTTGTCCATTTGCGCTAAATTTACAAAATCGTAAGGGGGCTTACCTACATAGAAAAGAGAAAATAATCAACAATAGCATGTACAATAACTATTTTAAAAAAGGTGTCGGAATACTTTTAATGATTTTCCTTGTCGCTTGTGTATCCGAAGCCACAAACGAAAAATTGCTTGAAACTCAAATTAGCGAACTGAAATTGGAATATGCCCCCGACAAGCGCACAGCGCTTTTTAATGTAGAAGCAGAAAAAAAGACCAAAAAGTATATTTTAAAGGGAGAAAGTAATTTGCCGGAAGCTGTAAGGGCCCTAAAAGAAAAACTGATGGCTCAAAACATTGATTTTCTGGATAGTATCCGGATTTTACCGGCCATCGAACTTGAAGGAAAAACCCAGGCGATTATCAATATTTCCGTGGCTAACCTTCGAAGTAATCCAAAACACTCCGCTGAACTGGCGACGCAGGCTACCTTGGGTACACCTGTAAAAGTGCTAAAAAAAGAGGGCGACTGGTATTATATTCAAACCCCTGACAAATATCTTGCTTGGGTCGATCACGGCGGTATTGAACTAATGGACAGCTCGCAAATGGAAAAATGGCAAACTTCGGATAAAATTATTTATACCAAAACATATGGGCATTCGTACGATAGCACCGAGACAAAACAACAGGTTTCCGATTTAGTGGCCGGTAACGTGCTGGAGTTGGCGCAAGATGCCGAAGACTTCTACGTTGCGCGCTATCCCGATGGAAGGGAAGCCCATATTTGGAAAGATGAGGCCGAAGAGTATAGCCTCTGGCTTGAAAACTTGGATCGTTCGACCGAGAATTTGGTAACTACCTCCAAAACCCTGATGGGGGTACCCTATTTGTGGGGCGGTACCTCTACAAAAGGTATGGACTGTAGCGGTTTTACAAAAACTGTTTATTTTTTGAACGGAATGGTCATTCCGAGGGATGCTTCCCAACAGGTACATACTGGAAAACCAATTGATTCCCTTAAAAATTTCGAGAACCTTCAAAAAGGAGATTTGTTGTTCTTCGGCAGAAAAGCAACCGACTCTACCGCCGAAAAAGTGGTGCATGTGGGTATGTGGATCGGCAACAATGAGTTTATACATGCTTCCGAGATGGTTCGTATCAGTAGCATGGATGAGGCAGCCGCTAATTTTGATGAATTCAATCGCAATCGCTACCTCCGCACCCAACGGATTCTAAAAGAAAATGACGAAAAGCTTATAAGCTTGTTGGAGACGCCTTTGTTTAAAGATTAACGTTTACAATTCAACCGTTTTCCCTGTCCGAAAAGATTCATCGGCAGCGAGAACAATTCGCAAACTGTTCACGGCATCCCGTAAATGGTCGCTTACATCAAGTTTTTCGGTAATCGTCTTTAAAAAATATTCCTGCTCCAATAAGCAAAGCCCGTCGTGATCGGGTTCATCCGAAGTATTGATAATTTCATCGGGTGTTCTAAAATTTCCATTTTCATCTAAAGACGCCTTATGAAGTAGCAACCCTCCGGTTTTGGTATGGTCTTCAATGTTATCGGAATCGCCTTTGGCCTCATCGGAAATAGAAACACTCCCTTTGGGGCCGATAACATCTTTGATAAAAAAGGCCGTTTCGCTCATCATTGGGCCCCAGCCCGCTTCGTACCAGCCGACCGAACCATCTTTAAACCGAACCTGTAACTGACCGTAATTATACATATCAGCGTCGATTTCATCGGATAATTTGGCACCAATGGCACTCACACTTATGGGAACGGATTGTGTCATTAAGCACATAATATCAACATAGTGTACCCCACAATCAACAATGGGCGACATGCTTTTCATCAACTGTTTATGTGTATACCACATAGCACCGGAAGCCTGTTGGTTTAGGTTCATTCGCATCACCAAGGGCTTGCCCAAGGTACGGGCAACTTCCACAAATTTGGCCCATGCCGGGTGTACACGCAGAATATAGCCCACAACCATTTTTCTTCCCTTTTCATGGGCCAAATCGACAAGGTCTTGCGCATCTTCTACGGTCAGCGCCAAGGGTTTTTCAACGAATACATGGGCATCTGCCTTAAGGGCGGCCCTGATATATTCGGAATGGGTATCAGGGTACGTATTGATGGAAACCGCGTCAGGCTTTGTTGCTTGCAAAGCCTCCTCAAAACTGGCAAATGTCGGATAACCTCCGAGTTCTTGGGAAAGTTTTTCCCTGCTTTCCGGCTTTCGGCTGACCAGCCCTACAATTTCAAAACCTTGCAATTGATGATAGGCCCGTGCATGCGATGTTCCCATATTTCCGCAGCCGACGACCAAGACTTTTATTTTCATAAACTAAATTTATTGATTATTTACGTGCTTTTGATGAGTTTGTTTAAGAGACTGTTTTGAAATATGTCGTTAGAATTGTTATGGCCTATTTTTGATGCAGAACGAGGCAAAATTTTTAAGCATAGCAGGGCTACGGTTCAAAATTTTAACGCTGTTATGCGCAAAAAGGGGGCTATAAGAAAATAATCGAGATATTTCAAAACAGTCTCTAAGTAAAGGCGGAAATCTCTCAATGGTTTGCCATATTGTAAATAATCAGCACTTTTTTTACTTAACCGCCTGATTTTCAAAACCAAAAAGTTAACCACAAAGGTCGCCAAGGTTTACGCAAAGTTCACAAAGACCTATAAATTCTTTGTGAACTTTGTGATTCTTCATTGTGCTCTTTGTGGTTAAAAAATAAAACTATGATTTTCAATAGATTAATAATTTTCACTGACTGATTAGTTACGCTATATTTAGTGAAAAGTAAACAAAGCACATGAAACCAACAACAGCATTTTCTCGGTTCGTAGGATTATCGGTGTTGATTGTATTGGTGACGGTACTGTCTGCAAACATAAAATCGAATCCGGTCCAGACCGACCAGACTTTTATAAAACCCAACATCCTTTTTCTTATTGCCGATGATTGGTCGTACCCCCACGCTGGTGTTTATGGCGATCAAACGGTTCGCACCCCGACGTTCGATCGTTTGGCCAATAAAGGCGCACTGTTCGAAAATGCCTATTGTGCAGCCCCTTCGTGCTCTCCATCACGGGCGAGTATTCTTTTGGGGCGTTATCCGCATCAGAACGAAAGCGCCGGTAATTTGTGGTCGGTCATTCCCGATAAATTTCCAAATTGGGTTTCTATCCTAAAGGAAAATGGGTATCATACGGGAAAGAGCCGTAAAGGTTGGGCCCCTGGAGATTTTAAGACGGGAGGCTATGAAAACAACCCAGCTGGGAAAGATTATACGGATTTTAAATCATTTTTAAGTGCTAGAGAAGAGGGTCAACCTTTTTCTTACTGGTTTGGCAGTAGTGACCCGCACCGAGTTTATGATACCAATACAGGAGTCGAATCGGGAATGAACTATGAGCAAGTAAAAGTACCGGGCTTTCTTCCCGATACCCCTTGCGTACGGAACGATATTCTTGACTATTATTTTGAGGTAGAGCGTTTTGACCGTGAATCGGGAAATATTATTGCCCAACTTGAAAAAGAAGGTTTGCTCGAAAATACGTTGATTGTAATGACCAGCGATAACGGTATGCCCTTTCCCAGGGCCAAGGCCAATTTATATGATTATGGAACACGTATGCCTTTGGCTATGTATTGGAAAGGGCATATCGAGGGCGGAAAACGTGTAACCGATTTTATGAATTTTATCGATTTTGGCCCGACATTTCTTGAAGCGGCTGCACTCGAGATTCCTACCGAGTTTAGCGGAAACAGCTTGTTGGAGATTTTTTCGGAAGATGGAACTCAATCCGATAGAAAGAAGGTTTTTTTGGAACGTGAACGCCATGCCAATGTTCGAAAAGGCGATTTAAGCTATCCGGCAAGGGCGGTTCGAACTAAGGATTTTCTCTATATCAAAAATTTTGAACCTGAGCGTTGGCCCGCCGGTGACCCTAACGCCCACATTTCGGTCGGGCAATATGGCGATGTCGATAATTCGATTTCCAAATTTACGATTATGGAAATGGAGGGAAAATCTACCGAAATCAATCATTTTGAATTGACCTTTGGCAAAAGACCTGCGGAAGAGTTGTATGTATTAGCCGACGACCCTTATAATTTAAAAAACGAAGCAAAGAACCCTAAGTACAAAGAAGAGTTGGAAGCCTTAAGGAATGACCTTAAAAAATGGATGATCGAAACTAACGACTTGCGCTCAAAAGAGCCCCAGACCACTTATTGGGATGAGGTGTTATATACCCCGGACTACGATAGTGACAATTTTGATTTGAAAGAAAAAATAAACACGTATCAGATGTTGGTGCGTGATGGCGGTCGCTTTAAGGAACTAGATTGTAAGTAGACCTGACAGGTTTCCGAAACCTGTCAGGTCTAGGCATGAGATAGCTCTTAAAATAATGTCACCCTGAGCGCAGTCGAAGGGCTTACGTGTTCCAAAGCCCTTCGACTGCGCTCAGGGTGACATAGGAAACAATTAATTCCCCCTTTGGGGACTAGGGGGCTTCTAGGGGGCCAACGCAAACGCCAAAATCCTATTCCCTTTCTCCGTCCCCAATTTCTCTCCGCCACAGGCTATCGCAATGTATTGTTTGCCATCGACCTCGTACATCGCCGGGGTGGCAAATGCGGCAGCCGGTAATTGATACTCCCAAAGTAGTTCGCCAGTGTGCTTGTCGAATACCCGAAAATAACCATCACGGGTGGCGGCGATAAACAGGAGTCCGTTTTCAGTCACTATGGGTCCTCCGTAGTTCTCCGTTCCTGTACCGACGCCTTTATCGCCCAATTCAGGGGTATTTCCGAAAGGCACCGACCAAATATACTCTCCGGTATTTAAATCGATGGCATGCATCGTACCCCAAGGAGGATCAATGGCGGGAAGTCCGTTCGTATCAAAGAATTTATTGTAGCCCAAATGTTTGTAGGGCAATCGAGGTATTTGTTTCTCTTTGGAAGCTTCGGAAACATTATGCTTGATTTCTTGATTGAACAAAAAACGGATTAAGGCATCTTTTTCGTCTTTTTTGAGTTGTGGGAAACCGGTCATCATGCCCTTACCGTTCGTAACGATTTCCAATATTTCACTTTTCCCTTTGCGAAGTTCGATGTCTATCAATGAAGGAAATCCGCTTGCCGCTAGTCCTTTTCTGTCCGCTTGATGGCAGGTTACACAATATTTTTGATAGGTCGCTTCGCCCAAAGGTAGCTCGCTCAGATCGGTATCGTTAATACCCATTTGCATGATCCATGGCATTTCATTGGCATTGACATAAATAATACCATCTTCGGGATCTGCTGCCGTACCGCCCCATTCCGCGGCCCCATCATAACCGGGAAAGAGAATAAGGGGTTCGAGCCCTGGTGGTGCATATAGACGCTTATCCGTTGTTTTTAAGATTTGTTTTAGGGAGTCTGGGTTCTCCGCAAACGGACTCACGTTCGCTTCCGTCAAATCGGTCGATTGACGGGCAAAAGGTCTAGGTTTAACGGGAATCGGCTGGGTCGGCCATGCTTTTTCACCGTCCAATGTTGACGGCGGTACATTTACCTCCTCAATATCAAAAAGCGGTTCTCCCGTCATTCGGTCAAAAAGATAGACATAGCCCTGTTTGGTTACCTGTGCGACTGCAGGAATCTTTTCCCCATCCCTCTCAACAGTTAAAAGATTGGGTGGGGCAGGCGGATCGCGGTCCCAAATATCATGGTGTGTCAATTGAAAATGCCATAACCGTTCTCCGGTATTGGCGTCTAGGGCAAGCAGACAGTTCGAATACAGATTGCTTCCATTTCTGATTCCCCCATAAAAATCAGGGGCCGTCGAGCCTGTGGGTACGTAGATAATCCCATTCTCCTCGTCTACGGCCATGCCGGCCCAGTTATTGGCGGCACCTACGACATCGCTTTTGTAGACGTCTTTATTTTCCCAAGTCTCATAGCCTTCTTCATCGGGGTGGGGTATGGTGTGGAACACCCATTCGACGGCCCCGGTCACTACATTGAAAGCCATAATATTACCAGGTGCGGCTCCTGCACCTTCCGAAAGTCGAAGTGGCATTACGATAAGATCTTTGTAGACCGTACCAGGTGTATTGGAGATGACGAATTTTTCTTGGGCACTATCTGGCATTCCAGAACGTAGGTCAACCTTTCCGTTATCGCCGAAAGTAGAGATTGGTTTTCCGGTAAGGGCATCTAAAGCGAATAAATCGGAACCTCGTGTACAAAGAATACGGCGGTCTTCGCCTTTTTGCCAATAGGAAACACCCCTACTCGTCGAGTGCCAGACTTTGACGGAATCACCGAACTGCCAAATTTCCTTTCCTGTCGCGGCATGAAGTGCCACCACGCGAAGCGCAGCCGTAACGCCGTATAACATCGTATCTACCACAATAGGATTCATTTGCATCTGCCCCCAATCCGTAGCTTCATAAGACCAAGCGACTTTCAGGTTTTTTACATTGTCTTTCGTGATTTGGGAAAGAGTAGAGTAGTGGCTTCGCCCCGGATCACCGAGATAGGAAGACCAGGTTTTATACTGTTTTTCGTCAAGGCGCTTTTCCTTGGAGGATTCACAACCGGAATAGAACAATACTAAAAATGAGAGTAAAATCGGAAAGTATCGGAGAATTTTCATTGCGAAACAGAATTGACTTTCCGAAAATAACGAAAAATGGCCATCTAATCTGGATAGACCTGTCAGGTTTTTAAAACCTGACAGGTCTAGGGCTCCTTAACCAACTTGGCCAAGATTTTCTTCGCTTTCCCGGCCACCGATTTTCGCGAATCTTCCGAAAGCCGTTCCAAATGGGGAAACAAGAATGATTTTAATTTTATATCGTTCTTTGCCCAATCACCCAAGGTCTTCATGGTCATGTTGAGTACAATCCAATCGTCATGATGGGCGAGGTTATGTGTTAGTATTTCCTTGGCCTTTCGAATTTGGGCGGCGTCCATTTCCTTTTCGAGTAACAAAAATAACTGTGCCAATGTCCATTGGGTAGAGGCTTGGTCGAGACCTGCAATCTCATCGAGAAAACGGTCGATATACGGAATAACTAGTTCTTTGCGCTCTTTTGAGATACGCTTCATGGCATTGGAGACCCGAAGTCGAACTACGGAATCATCACTAAAATAACAGTTAAAGAGTTCCTCAAAATATTTAGGATTTTCAAGAACTTTTTCGACCACCTGTACTGTATTTCCTAAAGAATTGGGGTGACCTCCGGTAAGTTGTTGTTCGAAATTCTGCATTAAAAGAACGATTAAGGTAGACCTGTCAGGTTTCTAAAACCTGACAGGTCGAAATCCGACAAGTCTAAAAATAACGGTTTAAAATAGCTTTGACCGAACCATAATAGGAGCTTCCGAATAAATTTAAATGCACTAGAAGATAGTACAATTGATAGATTTCGGTACGCACCTTCTCGCCATCGACTCTTGGGAAATGTTCAGTATAGGCACCGTAAAAAGAAGCATCAAACCCACCGAACAATCGGGTCATCGCAATATCGACTTCATGATGTCCAAAATAAACTGTAGGATCAATCAGATAGGGAATATTTTCTTTGGAAATTAAATAGTTACCGCCCCAAAGGTCACCGTGCAGTAGCGACGGCTTTACTTCAGGAAATAGATTTTTACAGGATTCTATAAGCCGTTCTTCTGAGGGAATCTCGTTCGATTTTAACCTTTTTTCATTGACCGCAAGTTGCAGTTGCGGCCATAAGCGTTCAGCTACATAAAATTTCGACCAATCGGTATGTTTTTTGTTTCGTTGTGGAAGGCTACCTATAAAATTAGCGTCTTCCCAGCCAAACGTATTCGATTCTGAAAGCCCATGCAAGGCGGCCAATCGATGGCCCAATAGTTCCATATCATTTGCGGTTGCTCGTTTTGGCTCGATATAGTCCATCAACAGATACCCGCCTTTCTCCAGAGGGTCGCATAATAGAACTTGGGGCACGGAAATGGTTTTGGTTTTTGCAATAGCTTCGAGGCCCTTTTTCTCCACTTGGAACATGGCAGAAGCCGTTTCTTTATGGTTTACCTTGCAAAAAAACCGTTCCGAATCGGTTTCAAGCAAATACGCCTTTGAAATATCGCCGCCTGAAATCGCACGGATGGCATCTATCTTAACGCACAGCAGATATTCGATATGGTCTTTTAGGGCTTTGTCCATTCCATAAAGCTGTATTAGTTCATTTTTTGGATTAGCGGTCGGAGTTTTTTTTCATAAGCCGTTGCATATTGCTCCATCCCCAAATCGGTAGGATGGGTACCGTCGACAAAAGCGTCGTTCGAAAGATTGATTTCTTCTTT
>ENA-ORXM01001497-ORXM01001497.1-marine-metagenome-genome-assembly--contig:-NODE-1497-length-32505-cov-3.546411_pt1 | contig 32505 bp, 32 predicted proteins | sample MGYA00237867_ERZ511480 | MGnify/ENA primary metagenome ERZ511480 (study PRJEB26309, sample SAMN06266103) | marine metagenome | isolation source: Algal blade | place: United Kingdom:Sidmouth, United... | reverse complement strand
CTCGGCAAGGAAATGTATGATCGCATCGCCGTTGCAGCGGGCCATTTGAAAGGCGTAGGCGCAGGCCTGACTACAGCGGTAAACAAATATAACAGCTTCGTTGGCAGCTTCGAACGCAACATCACATCGACGGGAAAGAAATTTGCAGAACTGAACATCGAAACCGGGAAGCGCGAGATTGACGATGCTGCACCTGTGGAGGCGTTGCCGCGCTATGGCAGTGAAGCAGAGCAAGCATTGATAGAGGATGACGCGGGGCAAAAGCTGAAACAATAATCAGAACCAACAGCTACCGCCGGATCTGGTTCAGTACTTCATAGGCCATTACGGCACTGGCAACCGCAGCATTCAGGCTGTCTGCTTTTCCGCGCATGGGCATCTTCACGAGCAGGTCGCAAGCGGCCTCATACTCCGCTGGCAGCCCCTGCGCTTCATTACCGGTAAGGATGAATGCCGGCACATCATAGGCCGGCTCTTGATAATCGGTGGCGGTATTGAGGCTCGTTCCAACCAGTTGGCCCGGGCCAGCGCGCAGCCAGCCGAGAAATTCCTGCCAGCTGCACAGAACGATCTTTTGGGTAAAGACCGCGCCCATACTCGCGCGCACCGCCTCGACGCTAAATGGATCGGTGCAATCGCCGATCAGGATCAGCCCGCCGGCACCGACAGCATCGCCCGTGCGCAGCATCGTGCCGAGATTTCCGGGATCGCGCATCGCCTGTGCGACCAGCCATATTGGCGCAATCCCGCGATCCAGCGCCGCAATAGGCTGCGCAAAATCGGAATACACGCCCACCAGCGTCTGCGCGTTTGATTTGCCTGACAGCTTCGAGAGTATATCGGCGCTGGTTTCAATCACTTCGCCCCCGGCATTCGCGACCGCCTGCAAAAGCTCATTGGCAAGCGGATGCAGCTCGCGCCCTTTGGCCATAAATACCAGCTCTGGCACAAATCCTGCCTCACGCGCTTCTGTCATTATCCGCAGACCTTCTGCCAGGAATTTGCCCTCGCGCTTACGGAATTTCTTTTCCCGCAGGGCGCGCACCTGTTTGATAAGCGGATTGGAAAAGCCCGTAATTTCGCGGCGTTCGGGTACCATTACTGCCTAATCTTCGCCAAAGCCGTCAATGACGAGCCCTTCCAGCTTATCGGCAATGCGGTCCGCGTCTGGCCCTTCAACGCGGATCATAATTTCGCTGCCTCTCGCTGCGCCCAGCATCATCAGCCCCATTATGGAATTGCCGGGAACAGCCTGTCCGCTTTTCTCCACTTCGACGGCGACATCCCCGCCCAATGTGCTGACCAAATTGACAAATTTGGCACTGGCGCGCGCATGCAGCCCGCGTTCATTTACGATACTGACCTTTCGTGTCACGGTATCCTGATTGCCGCTCATGCTTGTTGGTCCAGCAATTCGGATGCGACCGATATATATTTCTGGCCCGCATCCCGCGCAGCTGCGGCAGCGGCCTTCGCGTCCAGATCCTTGCGCGCGCTATCCAGCCGGATCAGCATAGGCAAATTTACTCCGGCGATGACCTCCACCTTGCCAGCATCCAGAAAGGATATGGCGAGGTTCGAAGGGGTGCCGCCGAACAGATCGCTGAGAATTATGGCGCCGTCGCCCGTATCGACCGCGGTGATGGCTGCTGCAATTTCGTCACGCCTTTCGGTCATGTCATCACGCGGCCCGATAGCGATAGCGGCCGTTTGTTCTTGCGGCCCAACAATATGTTCCATCGCCACCAGAAATTCGTTGGCCAGATCGCCATGTGTTACGAGTACAAGACCGATCATATATCTGTGCGCTATCCAGCTGAATTGTCCTTCGGCTTTTCTGCACTTTCAAGCGCATCGATCGGCCGAGACGTTAAATTACGATGCACCACCGTGGGGGAAAATCCATCTTCGCGCAACCATGCCGCGAAAGTTTCTGCGACAAACACAGACCGATGCCGCCCGCCTGTGCAGCCAAAGGCAATGTTAACATACGCTTTGCCCTGCGCATCATACAATGGCAGCAAGTATGCAAGCAGATCGCGTATCTTGGTTGTTGATTGCCGGAATTCTGGATCCGCGCTGACATGCTCCGCAATGGATTGGTCCAGCCCGGTGAGCGGGCGCAATTCGGGTATCCAGTGCGGGTTCTGCAAGAAGCGCATGTCGAAAATCAGATCGGCATTATGCGGCACGCCGCGCGAATAGCCAAAGCTCGTTATCGATACCGTCATCTTTGTATCCGCACGATTGCGGTATCGTTCGCGTATGATGGATTGCAGCTCGCTCGCCGATAGGTCAGTTGTGTCGATCACACTGTCCGCCCATCTGCGCAGCGGCTCCATCAATTCGCGTTCCTGCGCGATCCCGGCCATAGCAGGGCGGTCCTGCGCCAATGGGTGCCGCCGCCGGGTTTCATGATATCGCCGTTCAATTTCGGTTCCGGCGCAATCGACGAACAATGTCGCGACATTAAGGTCGCCGCGCTTTTCCAGCCGCTTGATCTGCTGTATCAACGCCTGCGGATCGAACCCGCGCGTCCGCGTGTCAAAGCCCAGCGCGAGCCTGTGGGCAGGGTCTTCACGCCCGCCCGGCGATGGCAGTTCGAGCAGCGGCGCAGCGAGCCGGATAGGAAAGTTATCCACAGCCTCCCAGCCCATATCTTCGAGCGTGCGCAAAACGGTGGTTTTTCCTGCGCCGGAAAGGCCAGTGACAAACAGGGTAGCTTGCGAAGGCATGTTTGATGTGTCAGGCATAAACCGCATCCTCGCCCGTCTGTGACGCCAATGCGAGCTCAACCTTAATAGGCGCGGAGCTTTCGCCAGAGCAAAGCGCAATAACCGGAAATTGCGTGCCCGATAGACACCGCGTCATCGGCGCTAAAGGAAGCCGATCGGGTTCGGTGTCAAGATCAACGATCAGCTTTAATACGGCGGAAACATTAGGAAAGGTCATGATACCTATATGCCTGATTTCCATCTTGCCCGCCAGTGCATCCGGCGCCGTCATAACTGCATTTTGGTGCATGACCACACGATCATCGCTGACGAGCAGCGCACCGCGATCGATTAACCGGAGTGCAAGATCAGATTTGCCTGTACCGGACGCACCGGTAATCAGTATCCCGGCGCCTGCGATGCTTACCGCTGTGCCGTGCAGATTAAGCGGATCACTCACTCAGCGATTCCGCGCTGGGCAGCGAAATTTCGAAACACGCCCCGGACTGGCCGTCTTCGCGGTCGCTGACAGATATTTCCCCGCGATGGCCCACGGTGATCGTGCGCGCAATGGCAAGGCCAAGCCCGCTATGTTCGCCGAATTGTTCGCGTTCGGGGCGCGAGCTGTGAAACCGGCGGAAAATATGCTCGCGCTCGCTTTCGGGAACGCCGGGCCCTTCGTCAATCACGCGGACAATCACCATACCATTGTCGCGCGTTGCCAAAATCTCGACCAATCCGTTGTCAGGGGAGAAAGACACAGCATTGTCGATCAGATTCGTTAGCACGCGTTCCATGCGGATATCCTCGCCCATGATAACGGCGACGCCGCGGCGGGGCCGGGCAAAGGCGATGCGAACGCCGCGCTGCTCGCCGCCCCATGCGCCATCGTCTGGTTGATCGTTATGCAGCGGTTCGCCGCGCCGTTCACGCGCCTGAAGCAACTGTTCGATCATATCGCCAAGGTCGATTTCCTCAAAACTCGTCTTGGCCAATTGCGCATCGACCCGGCTTGCCTCCGATATATCGCTGATCAAACGGTCCATCCGCTTTACATCGGCTTTGGCCACATCCATCAGCTGCGCGCGCAGTTTGTCGTCCTTTACATTATCCATGCCGTCGAGAGCGGAGCGCAAGGAGGCGTGACGAGATCGGCCTTCATGCGCGACGTCTGCTGCGAAGGCTTCGGTGGCATAGATCCGGTCACGCAGCGCAACGCTCATATCGGAAAGCGCGCGCGCAAGAAGGCCGATCTCGTCACGCCGCGAAGGAATGCGCGGGACGTGAACCTCCTGCGCCCGGCCAAGTCGCACCTTTACCGCTGCCCGTGAAAGATGCTTTATCGGACGCACGATGGTGCGCGCCAGAAACAGCGACAACAGCACGGCAATGCCCAGCACCAGCAGGAAAAACATCGCGACCTTAAACCGTTCGGCGCGAACGAACAGCCTGATTTCGCGCGCATTCTTGGTTAGCAGGATCGAATAATTCCCGTTGATGGCGGGAATGCCGGCGCTGATCATATGCGTGGCATCGGGGGCCAGACGCACGTCGGTGGCCGGGGTCACCCGACGCGGATTGGCTTGTTGGGTAAGTTCCGGCCATGCAGCAGCGGTATCGGCAGCAGGCTCTTTGAACGTATCAAGGCGCGGCGCAAATACCAGAACATCGAAAATCTTGTCGAGCAGCTTTGCCGCTTTCTTTTCAATCGGCTCGGTTTTGGGGTTCTGCAATGTGTAAGTCGGCGGTGCGATGGCAAAACTGTCAAACAATTTCTCGCCGCTATCACCGTAAAGCCGCACCCGGCTGTCATTTACCGCAGTGAACCGCAAAAGATAATCACGCCGTTCCCGGGCATCAAACATGGGAAGCGACAATGCCAGCAGCTGCGCTTCGTTTCCGGCATCGCGCATGGCATCGTCGGTTAACCTGCTACGATAACTGTCGAGAAAAAACAGCCCGCCAATGATCAAAGCGACCACGAATAAATTGACCGCCAGTATGCGTGATTTCAGCGATAGCCCGCGGCTCCAGCTTAAAGCCAGTGCCGCTGGTTCATTCTTCAGTGAATCGGTATCCTGCCCCATATAAAGTGTCGATAGCGGAAAATTCCGCATCAACCTCCCTGAATTTTCGCCGCAGTCTTTTGATATGGCTATCGATTGTGCGATCGTCGACATAGACATCGTCAGTGTAGGCCGTGTCCATCAGCTGATCGCGCGTGCGCACAACGCCCGGCCGAACCGCAAGCGCCTCCAGTATCAAAAACTCGGTCACAGTCAGCGTGACCGGTTCGCCCGACCATGTCACCAAATGACGCGCCGGGTCCATTTCCAGCTTGCCGCGCTGCAACGGTTCGGCTTCGTCCTCGCCCACCTGTTCCGCCGGATTGGCCAGCAATTGCGTGCGGCGCAGGATAGCCTTTGTTCTTGCAATTAACAGCCGCTGCGAAAAGGGCTTGGTAATATAATCATCCGCGCCCATCGCGAGGCCCAACGCTTCATCCAGCTCTTCATCCTTTGACGTCAAAAAGATGACGGGCATCGCGCTTTTTTCGCGCAGGCGCCGGAGCAGTTCCAGCCCGTCCATACGCGGCATTTTAATGTCGAAAATACCAATATCAGCTGGCTGTTCGATCAACGCATTCAACGCCGCCTCACCATCGGAATACAGCCGCGTGACGAAGCCCTCCGCCTGCATCGCGATGGATATTGACGTCAGGATATTCTTGTCGTCATCAACGAGGGCTACGATAGCTTCCATTCCGCTGCCTTATATTGCATCGCCATTGCCTTCAATCTTTTCGGTAGCAGCGATGTTCTGTTCCCGATTGATGTGCCGGTGCAGCCAGCAATGCGCATGAAACGCGTGGTCATGTCGCGCGCAGGGCGTTGGTGAATCGCGCGTGAATTTGACGTAACCGGTATGCTGGCTTACGGCCCCATAACAATGAATAGATTTGGCCAAGCCAAACCAATATGGCTTGGCTGTTAAAGGAGCGAACCGTGTCAGTAATTCCAAAGATTACCCTTGAAAATCAGTCAATTAGTACGAATGCAGAGTTGCATTGGAATCTTGGAACCGATGAACTTGTCGAATCGGCTGTTCAAAATGGTGAGGGTAAGCTGTCGAAAGACAAGGCGTTGGTCGTCAAAACGGGAAAGCATACCGGGCGTTCGGCACGCGATAAATTCATCGTAAAGGATGACGAAACCAGCGACAGCATCTGGTGGGGCAAAACCAACGTTGCGATGACCCCGGAACATTTTTCGGCGCTGAAAGAAGATTTCATGGCTGCGGTGAGCGAGAAGGATACGCTGTATGTCGCGGATCTTTTTGGCGGATCACAACCCGAACACCGCGTAAATGTGCGCGTTATAAACGAGCTGGCATGGCACAATCTTTTCATCCGCACTTTGCTGGTACGGCCAGAGCAATCGGAATTGGAAGATTTCGAGCCAGAATATACGATTATCGATTTGCCCAGCTTCCGCGCCGATCCCGAACGTCACGGCTGCCGCAGTGAAACGGTGATAGCTGTCAACTTCACCGAAAAACTGATCTTGATCGGCGGGACGAAATATGCGGGCGAAATGAAGAAGTCTGTTTTCGGCCTGTTGAATTACCTGTTGCCGCAGGACGGCATCATGCCGATGCATTGTTCTGCAAATATCGGACCGGAAGGCGACACAGCGATTTTCTTCGGCCTGTCAGGTACAGGCAAAACAACATTGTCCGCCGATGCCAGCCGCACGCTGATCGGCGATGACGAACATGGCTGGTCAGATAGCGCAGTGTTTAATTTCGAAGGCGGCTGCTATGCCAAAATGATCAATCTGTCAGAGGAAGCCGAACCTGAAATCTATGCAACGACGAAGCGTTTCGGAACGGTTCTCGAAAATGTTGTTATGGATGAAAACGGCGAACTGGATTTCGATGATAATTCACTCGCGGAAAATACGCGCGGTGCCTATCCGATTGATTTTATTCCCAACGCTTCGGAACGCAATCTGGGCCCGGTGCCCAAAAATGTGATTATGCTGACGGCGGACGCATTCGGTGTGCTGCCTCCGATTTCGCGGCTGACACCCGATCAGGCGATGTATCATTTCCTGTCGGGCTACACTGCAAAAGTCGCTGGCACTGAAATCGGCGTGACCGAACCCGAAGCCACTTTCTCGACATGTTTTGGCGGCCCTTTCATGCCCCGTCATCCCAGCGTTTACGGCAATCTGTTGAAGGAGCGGATCGCCAGCGGCGGTGTAACGTGCTGGCTCGTCAACACAGGTTGGACCGGCGGAAAATATGGCGAAGGTAGCCGGATGCCGATCAAGGCCACGCGGGCGTTGCTGAATGCGGCACTGGACGGCAGCTTGAATGAAGCAGAATTCCGGACCGATCCCAACTTCGGTTTTGAAGTGCCCGTCAACGTTCGGGGCGTAGATGACAGCATTCTGGATCCGCGCAGCACGTGGGCTGATCCAGATGCTTATGACGCGATGGCGCAAAAGCTGGTGAAACTGTTTGCCGATAATTTTGAACAATATGCCGATCACGTTGATGCATCGGTGTTGGATGCAGCCTTAAAAGCGGCATAGCGCGCGGCCAACGGTTAACTCGCAATCACCGGATAATTATGCTAACCCGGTGGCAACGCTGATAAACAGGAGCACGCATAATGAGTTTATTCGACAGTATTCTGGGCCAGGTATCTGACAATGCAACGGTTAAAAATCTGGCGGATAAGGTAGGTCTTGATCCCGCACAGATCGAAAGTGCCGTGGCGTCATTGGCGAACCAGCACGGTGCGCCCGGTGATACTTTGCAAGAGGCGGCGGCCCAAACCGGATTGGATCAGGGCAAGTTGAGCGAGATTGTCGATCACATTGGCGGCGAAGGTTCTTTGGAACGTGCATCGCAAATGATGCAGGAAGATGGCAGCCTGATGGATAAGGTGACAGGCTTCCTCGATCAAAATGGCGATGGCAGCATTATCGACGATCTTGGCGATATGGCCAAAGGTTTCTTCGGGAAGAAGTAAACCGTTCAGTCTGACAGATGGAAAAAGGCCCGCGTTCCAGCGGGCCTTTTTTATGTCATCGTATCAGGTCAGCAGGAACGCGTCCGCCATTTGCCGCCAATCGGCGCATAACCTCTTCGTGAAGCCAGATATTCATTTCGGCACTGCCGTTCAATTCGCCGGTGTATCCCAATTCCGTGGCCAGATCCTTACGCTCTTGCAACGAGCTTTCCATGCCAACCAGCTTCATCAGATCGACGATTGAAGTGCGCCAGTTCAGCTTTTGATTGCTGGACGCTGCCATCGCATCCAGCCGCGCTTCGACGTCGACGTTATTGGTGGCCGATGTTGCGACGGTGTTCGCTGTATCCGCAACAGTTTTCGCAAGCCCCTCCATCATGCCGGGTTTTTCCGGCTCTGCTGCCTTTGCATCGCCGCCGAAAATTGCGCCTTTGATTTTTGAAAAAATACTCATCAAAACCCTTCCAAGTTGTTCGCTCTATACTAACAATTTAGCGCAAATGCGCTGTCGGCAAAGCCAAAAAATTCGGCCCGGTAAAGAATAGTCAATCGTCAGGCTCGATAATCAACACACCCGATTCAACCGCGGATATGCGGCCGATTGCACCCACTGGCAAATTTTCTCCGCGCGCAGGCCAGTCGCTGTCGCCGAGCCGAACACGCCCGCTGGCCGCGGTGAGCGGTTCAGTGACGGTGACGGCCTCGCCGATCATACGCGCTGCTCGGTCATTCAGCATGGGGTCTTCGTTTGAAACATCCGAATGCTGATACCATTTGCGGCCGAGATAGACGCTGGATACCGACAGGATACCAAAGGCAATTAACTGCAATGGCAGCGAAACAGTAACGACCGCTGTAATTATACCGAGGCAGGTTGCCGCGCCGGCGATAAAGATCAGGAAGATACCGGGCGCAACCGCGATCTCGCCAATGGCAAATATCGCAGCGGCGATGAACCATACCCAATGAGCGGCCAATCCGCTAAATTCATCCATGATGCTCTCCTTTGGTGCTGCCCTTGGCTGTGTGTGGTACAGTCAAATGCAGCGCGGCTTAGTTCTTGTCCTGCTGCCCGATCGCGTCCTTGGCCAGTTCGCCGATTCCGCCAAGCGTGCCGATCAATTGCGTGGCTTCTACCGGGAACAGGATAGTTTTCGCATTCGGAGACGTGGCAAACTGGCTCACGGCTTTTACATAATCCTGCGCTATGAAATAGTTGATAGCCTTGCTGTCGCCGCTGGCAATTGCGTCCGATACCATCTTTGTGGCCTTGGCCTCGGCTTCTGCTTCACGCTCACGGGCCTCAGCGTCCCGGAAAGCAGCCTCGCGGCGGCCCTCGGCCTCCAGTATCTGCCCCTGCTTCTCGCCCTCTGCTTTCAGAATTTCTGACTGGCGCTCGCCTTCTGCCTCTAGAATAACCGCGCGTTTTTCTCGCTCAGCCTTCATTTGCCGTGCCATGGCGTTTGATATGTCGGCAGGCGGGCGGATATCCTTAATTTCGACACGCGTAATTTTAATGCCCCACGGCGTCGTCGCATCGTCAACCACAACCAACAGCCGCCCGTTGATCTCATCCCTGCGCGATAGCAATTCATCGAGATCCATCGAACCCATCACGGTCCGCAGATTGGTGGTCGTCAGATTCATTAACGCCACATACAGATCGGAAACCTCATAAGCGGCCTTGGCAGCGTCCAGCACTTGAAAGAAAACCACGCCGTCGACAGCGACCATCGCGTTGTCTTTTGTAATAATTTCCTGACCGGGAATATCGAGCACCTGCTCCATCATATTCACCTTGCGCCCCACGCGGTAGAAAAAGGCGGGATAGAAATTTAGCCCCGGACGGGCGATCTGGTGAAAGCGGCCGAAATATTCGATTGTATAATTATAGCCCTGACGGATAATTTTTACACTGAACATCGCGTATAGTATTGCGATTACGACAAAAACGAACGCGAAACCGAGCATTAAACCCCTCCTGAAATTGAAAGCGCAGTTTGCCCCTTTTGCCACAATTTACAAGCCTTATTCCCTTAGATACGGTGCCGGAAGGCCGCGCTGGTGCCACCGGGCAAAATAGCTGTCGCGTCACTGCATCAGCTGCGCTAGCTTCGATCAGGAAGACAGCGAAAGCGCATGCCACATTTGCGCTAAAAACGAAGCAGGTTCGGGTGAAGATTTTACTGCGCTATATTTCGGGATTGGCCGTTCTGCTCGCATTGGGTGTTCCGGCGGCTGCCGCGCGTGACATCAGCGAAAACGATCTGCGGTCGCATATGGAAATTCTGGCCAGCGACGCATTTGGCGGCCGCGCGCCCGGCACAATCGGTGAAGACCGCACGATCGAGTATCTGAAATTGCAATGGATGCGCGCCGGGATAAAGCCTGCTGCGATCAATGAGGCCAATGCGATCGACTGGTTTCAACATGTGCCGCTTGAACGGTATGAACCTGTGTCGCGAAGGGTATCGTTTCATAAAGGCCGGCGGCAGCTGCGTTTTAGCAACAGCGATATAGTGCTCGTCGGTGCGGATGCGCAGTATGATCGCAGCAATGTTCCGCTGATTTTTGTCGGCAGCGGGCTTGACGGTGATGGCAATGTTGTTCGCGGCGTTAAGGGCAGGGCCGCGCTGATGCTGGAGACAGCAGCGGCAGATGCGCCGGATGCGCTGCTGCCGATCTCGGCGCGGATGCAGGCGCTGGCCGATGCCGGGGCAGAGGCTGTGATACTCGTCGCTGACATCGGGACGTGGCGGCCCGCGATGCGCCATTTCAGAAAATCAGCAACGGTCCTGTCATCAGTCGCCAATCGCGCGCCGGTTCAGGGCGTTGTCAGCACCGAATTTGCCGTCGGCCTTGTCGCGTCGAGCTTTCAGGATTGGGACAGCATCCGAAGCAGCGCGTATGATCACGATTTTGCAGGACGGCCACTGGGAATTACCGGAAACTTTGAAGTCAAAAGCCGGATAGAAAGATTTAACAGCCACAATGTGGTCGGCAAATTATCCGGCAGAAAACCCGGCAGCGGTGCAATCGTGTATATGGCGCATTGGGACCATTTCGGGGTTTGCGGGCAGCCCGGAGATGTCGACAGGATTTGCAACGGCGCGGTTGACAACGCTAGCGGGCTGGCCGCGCAGATAGAAATTGCGCGCCATCTGGGCAGCAGGCGGCATGACCGCGACATTTATTTTCTAGCCACCACCGCCGAAGAGAGCGGTCTGCTAGGGGCGTATCATTTCATCAGTGACCCGGTTGTCCCGCTGGATGATATTTTGCTCGTGCTGAATTTGGACACGATTGCCGTTGCACCGCGCGATGCGAAGGTTGCGATTATTGGCCCCGATGATGCGATCCTGCGCCCGGTCGTCAAGACATTGCTGCGCAAACAGGGCCGCCGTATTGACCGGAGCGGCGACGCACAGATTTTCGCGCAGCGGCAGGATGGATGGGCGTTTGCAAAGCAGGGCGTGCCAGCGTTTATGGTGGGGAGCGCCTTTGGCGACATTGACCTGCTCAACGCCTTTCTGGACGATGACTATCACGGCCCTGATGATGAATTGACCGATGATACACAACTTGGCGGCGCAGCGCAGGATGCGACGCTGCATGTCTGGTTGGGACGGCATTTTGCAAATACACGCAAATTCCGGTGGGCACCCATTAAGGCTCCAAATCCTGCAGCATTGTCGCGCGCGGAAAATGCGGCAGATGCTGCTGGCGAATAAGCGGCGCAATGGTTACATGGTCCGCCACGAATCAATTTCGATTTCGACCAGCAGATGAAGTGGCACCCGCATGACCGATATTCCGTTAGGCCTGACATTTGACGACGTGTTGCTGCAACCGTGCGAATCGAATGTGCTGCCCAGTCAGGTGGATACTGCCACGCGCATAACCCCCGAAATTTCGCTCAACATTCCGGTGCTGTCGTCGGCCATGGACACGGTGACCGAAAGCGCGATGGCCATCGTCATGGCGCAGATGGGCGGCATAGGCGTGCTGCACCGTAACCTTTCAATTGCTGCGCAATGTGCCGCCGTGCGTCAGGTGAAACGGTTTGAATCGGGCATGGTCGTTGATCCGATAACAATCTCGCCGGGGGCCACGCTTGCCGAAGCGCAGACGATCATGGCCAACAACAGAATTTCGGGGATTCCCGTTGTCGAAGCGGGCGGCAAGCTGGTCGGGATGCTCACCAACCGTGATGTGCGGTTTGCCGAAAATCCGCAGCAGCCAATTTCCGAGCTTATGACGAAGGACAATCTGGCCACGGTTTCGCCAGGCGTATCGCAGGAAGAGGCACGGCGGTTGCTGCATCAACGGCGGATCGAAAAGCTGCTGGTCGTCGATAAGGATTACCGCTGCGTCGGGTTAATCACCGTAAAGGATATTGAAAAGGCGGTGAATTATCCGATGGCGACCAAAGACAGCGCTGGCCGTTTGCGCGCTGCGGCGGCAACTACGGTGGGCGCGAAGGGGCTGGACCGCACGATGGCGCTGATTGAGGCGGAGTGCGATCTGATCATCGTCGATACCGCGCATGGCCATAACAAGATGGTGTCAGAGACGATCCGCCAGATCAAACGCGACGCCCCTAAAGCGCAGGTCATCGCCGGAAATGTGGCCACTGCTGATGCAACGCAGGCGCTGATCGATGCCGGGGCAGATGGCGTAAAAGTAGGGATCGGGCCCGGATCAATCTGCACGACGCGGGTGGTAGCCGGGGTCGGCGTGCCGCAGCTAACCGCGATAATGGCGAGCGCGGAGGCCGCTGCGAAATCGTCCGTGCCGGTCATTGCCGATGGCGGTCTTCGCACATCAGGCGATGCGGCAAAGGCGTTGGCCGCGGGCGGCGCTGCTGTCATGATCGGATCGTTGCTGGCGGGGACAGATGAGGCACCGGGCGATACATTCCTGTATCAGGGGCGCCGGTATAAAAGCTACCGCGGAATGGGCAGCGTCGGGGCGATGGCACGCGGCAGTGCAGACCGGTATTTTCAACAGGATATCAAGGACCAGATGAAACTGGTGCCCGAGGGGATTGAGGGGCAGGTGCCATATAAAGGACCAGCCAAAGATATCGTGCATCAGCTTGTCGGCGGGGTGAAAGCTGCAATGGGCTATACTGGCGCGGCTACGATTACCGATCTTCAACAGAGGGCGCAGTTCGTGCGTATCACCAATGCCGGCCTGCAGGAAAGCCACGTTCATGACGTGACGATCACCCGCGAAGCGCCGAATTATCCTTCAAGATAATGCGCCCTGCTGCAAGGCTTCAAGCCGCGATCGAATTGCTTGACGAAATTTTGTCAGCGGCCCGCAATAACGGCGCGGCAGCGGACAATATCGCGCGAAAATTTTTTGCAGCGCGGCGATATGCAGGATCGAAAGATCGGCGTGCTGTTCGTGACCTGACTTGGGATGCGATCCGCATGTTCGGCGAACCGCCCGCCACGGCGCGGTCGGCTTTCGCAGCCATGGCGCAAAATGATGCGGAGCTGGCGGCGTTGTTCGATGGTTCACCATACGGCCCTGCACCATTGCAAGCCGATGAGCCGCGCGGGAAACCGGCGCTGCTGCCCGATTGGATCAAGGCGCTATTCTATCCGGAGGTAGGCGAGGGGGAATGGCCCGCATTGCTGGAACGCGCTCCGCTGGATATTCGCGTTAACCCGCTGAAAATCAGCCGGGCGGAAGCAGCGCAGTCGATAGGTGCAGCGCAGATGCTGCCGTCGTCACATGGCATGCGATTGCCGCGCGGGTTCGCAGCTGACAGGCACCCGTTATATGGCGGTGGAAAAATTGATATTCAGGATCTTGGCAGTCAGATCATCGTCGATGCCTGCGCCGCTACGCCGGAAATGCTGGTGATTGATTTATGCGCGGGTGCGGGCGGGAAAACTTTGGCTCTGGCAGAACAGATGGGGCAGCCGGACACCGGCACCGGGCGCGTAATCGCTGCTGATATAGACCGGGGCCGACTACAAAAACTCACACCGCGCGCTGCGCGGGCGGGGTGCGAGCATCTCATTGAAACACGCCTTCTAAATCCCGGTAAAGAAAGAGAAATGCTGTCTGATTTAACAGGCCGTGCAGATATTGTTCTGGTCGATGCGCCATGTTCGGGCAGCGGCACGTGGCGGCGCAATCCGGAAACGCGGTGGCGTTTGACGCCAAAAAGGTTGGAAAAACTTACTAAGCAGCAAGCTGAGTTGATTGATATTGCTGCCGGGCTGGTCAAACCCGACGGCGCGATAGTTTATGCCGTGTGTTCGCTGCTGGCCAAAGAAGGCGCGCATCAAGTGAGCCGATTTATTGAAGATAACACCGGATGGCAGGCCGATCCGATTGCAACTGATTTGGGCAGGCGATGCGGCAGTGGCCATCTCCTCACCCCGGGCCATGACGGCAGCGACGGATTTTTCTTCGCCAGACTACAAAAGTCGTGCTAAACGCCGGTCATATATTATGACCAAGCAAAAGATTTGGGACTTTATTATGCGTTTCTCTCCCGCTGCAATCGCGCTGTCTGCCTGCCTAATCGTTATGTCGAGCGCAAGTTTAAGCAAGCGTGCAGATTATGAAATCGACGCACGGTCGGTTGATCTGGTGAAGCGCGGGGACATTGCCGTTTCTGCTGGCAATAGCGATGAGGCTGCCGGTCTGTACGAGACCGCGCTTGCCGTAGATCCGCGAAACCGCAACGCGTATGTCGCGCTGGCCAGATTGATGGATCGCAACGGGCTGAAAGGCAAATCGATCCGTTTCTACAATGAGGCTTTGGAAATCGACCCAAACGATCTCACCACCCTATCCGAACAGGCGAATGTGATGGTGGAAAAAGGGGCTATCACCGCAGCGAAGAAAAATCTCGCACGGTTGCGCACCTTATGCCGCAGCCGCTGCGCACAGATTGATACGCTTGCCAGCGCGATTGACAAGGCTGGCGATGAACCAGAGTTGCAGGCCAGCGCCGTTGAAATTAGGCCCACAGTACAGGAGGCAGGCGCGCAGACGCCCTGAAGTTCAAATCAATTCTGAAAACTCTGCAATAACTGTTTCGTAAAGGCGTTTTTTGAACGGCACCACACGGTCGGTTAATTGCGCCACATCTGCCCATTCCCAACATGAAAATTCGGCATGCGCGGTCGTGATATCCACATCGCTGTCTGCGCCATTGAACCGCATTAAAAACCATTTCTGCCGTTGGCCGCGCCATTTTCCGCCCCATATTCTGCCCAGCAGTTCCTCTGGCAAATCATAAAACAGCTCATCCTGCGTTTGCGCAAGAATGGTAACCAGATCGCGGGATATCCCCGTTTCCTCCTCCAGCTCGCGCAAGGCCCCTTCCTCGGCGCTTTCGCCATCATCGATACCGCCTTGCGGCATTTGCCATGCGTCGCTGCCGGGATTGTCGAGCCGCTGCCCGGCAAACACTTTGCCAGCACGATTGACGAGCATGATCCCCGCGCAAGGGCGGTAGGGCAGTGCAGAATAATCGGTCATGCGCTGGCGTTTGCTGTGGCTAGCATATTTTTTAGCATAGCGAATTGCGTGTCCAGATCCTGCTGCCCCGACGGCGCGATTTTGCGAATTTGCAAATAGCCGTGGATGGTTCCTTCGGCGCAGTAATATTCAGCCTGAACACCATCGGCCTTCAACCTGTCATAATAGGCTTTGCCCTGATCGCGCAGTGGATCAAGACTGGCGGTTGTCACAAGTGAGGGCGGCATTGCGCTTTGATCATGTTCAAGCGGCGCGGCGCGCCAATCCTGCATATCGGGCGCGTATGCCTCATTGAACCAGGCCATCGATTCTGCGGTCAGCAAAAATCCTTCGGCAAATGCGTGCATACTGGGCCAGTCGCTGTGGCCTGCCGTGACCGGATAGATCGGAAACTGGGCTAGCACCGGCGTGGCCGCAGCGGTATCACGCAGCGCCATCGTGGTGACAATAGCAAGATTTCCGCCCGCACTGTCGCCGCAGGTAACGATACCGTTCACGTCGTAGCCAAGTTCATCGGGGCTGCCCGCGATCCACCGCGTGGCCGCTTCGCAATCCTGCGGTGCTGCCGGAAAGGGATGCTCCGGTCCCATGCGGTAATCGATAGAGATAACTGGCATGTCCATTTGCCGCGCGGCCTCTGCGCAAAATGGCGCATAGGTATCCAGATCACCCACGACAAATCCGCCGCCATGATAGAAAACCATCACCGGCCCGGCACTGCGCTGTTCGCGCGCGTCGAAAATACGTGCGGGAATTACGCCAGCAGGGCCGGGTATCTCAATATCGCGGATAACGGATAACGCGCCAGTTTCGGCATCGGCAACATGGCTCATCGCGCGCATCATCTCACGTGCTTGTGCCGCAGATAATTCATGCATCATAGGGCCGGGCTGATTGTTGGTAAATTCCAGAAAGGCCGCGACGTCGGGCCGTATTTCATGCTTGCTCACAGCCTGCTTCTCCATTGTTCGGTTTGGCAGAGCATTAGCAAGCTGCGCTGCCTCGTCCAGTCTTTCCGGCGCGGATATTCACTGCAATTATATCGCAACTCGCGGCCCGCTGCCAAAGATAGGCGATGCATCCTAGCAGTTTTTCTAAATTGACTAGGGCGGTAAAGGGTTTAGGCGGAACAGAACAGATCAGGAAATTTTTGCGAAAGAAATTGGATAATCGCATATGGCGACAGCATTAAAAGACGAAGCAGCAGGCAACCCGCAGATTGAGAATTCGGACGCGGTGGTTGTGCGTTTTGCTGGCGATTCCGGTGACGGGATGCAGCTTACCGGCGGGCAGTTTACGCTATCGACCGCGCTGGCGGGAAATGATCTGGCGACCTTCCCCGATTTCCCTGCAGAAATCCGCGCGCCGCAGGGAACATTATTCGGCGTGTCCGCGTTCCAGATCAATTTTGGCAGTCAGGCGATCGAAACGGCGGGGGACCAGCCCGATGTTCTGGTTGCGATGAACCCGGCGGCGCTGAAAACCAACGTGACCGCGCTGCGCGAGGGCGGTTTGATTATCGCCGATAGCGGTGAATTTACGAAGCGTAACCTCGACAAGGCAAAATATGACGTCAACCCGCTGGAGGATGACAGCCTAGCGAAATGGCAGCTGCTCGCATTTGATATCAGCGCGTTGACGCTGGAGGCTGTGAAGCCGTTCGGTCTGGGCAACAAAGAGGCGCTGCGCTGCAAGAATATGTGGACGCTGGGCCTGTCGCTTTGGATGTTCGACCGCGACCGGCAACCGCTGATAGATTGGCTGAATAAGAAATTCGCAAAGAAACCCGACATTGCCGAGGCGAATGTCGCGGCGCTGAACGCGGGCCATGCCTATGGCGAAACAGCTGAGATTTCCGGGCCGCTGAAACAATATCATGTCGATGCTGCGCCTGCCGAGGCTGGTCTGTATCGCACGGTTACCGGTGCGGAATCGATATCACTTGGGCTGGTCGCTGGCGCGCAGCTGGCGAAGTTGCCAATGTTTTTCGGCGGCTATCCTATTACGCCGGCGTCCGCCATTTTGCACCATCTGGCGGCGCTCAAAGAATATGGCATCACCACATTTCAGGCTGAGGATGAAATCGCGGCAATCTGTGCGGCCATCGGCGCAAGTTATGCAGGCTCGCTGGGGGTGACCAGTTCCTCTGGCCCGGGCATTGCGCTAAAAGGTGAAGCGATGGGGCTGGCCATCATGACGGAGCTGCCGCTTGTCATTGTGAACAGTCAACGCGGCGGGCCTTCCACCGGTCTGCCAACGAAGACGGAGCAGTCCGATCTGTATCAGGCAGTGTTCGGCCGCAATGGCGATGCGCCGTTGCCGGTGATCGCTGCCTCATCGCCTGTCGATGCGTTTGACTGCGCGATAGAGGCTGTGCGGATTGCCAGCGAATACATGACGCCGGTGATGCTGCTGACTGATGGCTATATCGCCAATGCAGCCGAACCGTGGAAGGTTCCCGATTTGGAAAGCTATACGCCGTTTCCGAAGGAGTTTCTGGAGGAGGTTCCCGAAGGCGGGTTTAAGCCATACGCGCGCGATGAGAAACTCGCGCGTCCGTGGGTGAAACCGGGGACGCCGGGTTTGATGCACCGGATTGGCGGGATCGAGAAAGAGACCGGCACTGGACATATTAACTACGCGCCGGAAAATCATCAGGAAATGACCAATATTCGCGCGGCAAAAGTCAACGGCGTGGCGCAGTCCATTCCGGATCAGGCGGTCTGCCTTGGCGCGCAGGGCGCTGCGCTTGCCGTCGTTGGATGGGGCAGTACCTATGGTCCGATCCATCAGGCTGTCCGCCGCCTGCGTGCGGAAGGAAAGGACGTCGCCCATGTTCACATCCGCCATATCTGGCCAATGCCGTCAAATATGGGCGAACTGCTAAAAAGTTTCGACCGGATTATTGTTCCTGAAATGAACACAGGGCAGTTGAAGACAATATTGCGCGATCAATTTCTGGTCGATGCGAAACCGGTTAACAAGGTGAGCGGCCAGCCCTTTACAATTGCCGAGATGGAAGCTGCAATCAAGGAAGCATTAGCATGAATGATATGACCCCCATCGAAACAACGCTGAAAGACTGGGAAACCGATCAGGAAGTTCGCTGGTGCCCGGGCTGCGGCGATTATGCGATATTAAAAGCGGTGCAGCGCACCATGCCGCAGCTGGGCGCGGACCCGGCCAAAACGGTGTTTATATCGGGTATCGGCTGCTCATCGCGCTTCCCTTATTATATGGAAACCTACGGCTTTCATACAATTCATGGCCGCGCGCCCGCATTTGCCACCGGGTTGAAACTTGCTAACCCGGAACTCGATGTCTGGCTGGTAACAGGTGACGGCGATGGCCTGTCGATCGGCGGTAACCACACAATGCACATGCTACGCCGGAATGTGAATTGTCAGATCATGCTGTTTAATAACGAGATTTACGGCCTGACAAAGGGGCAATATTCGCCAACATCGCGCGAAGGCACCAACAGCCCCTCGACGCCATATGGTTCGGTTGATCATCCGGCGCGGCCAGCAGCGTTCGCGTTAGGCTCCGGCGCTAGATTTGTTGCGCGCGGATTTGATGTTTCGAAAAAGCTGCCCGAAGTGCTGAAGGCTGCGCACGCACATCAGGGCGCAGCTTTTATCGAGATATTTCAAAATTGTATCGTGTATAACAAAGACGTGTTCGAGGATTTTGCCGCGCCGAAGGGTGCAGAAGATCGTCAGCTTTGGCTCGACCATGGTGAGCCGATGCTGTTCGGAAGCGAAAAGAGCGGTGGCATCAAAGGCATTTCGCTCGATCGTGACGCGCTGTGCCTTCGCGTTGTTAATGTGCCGGACGGCGATTGGGAAGCTGCTGGCGTTATCCGTCATGACGCCACCAACCGCAGCGTTGCACATATGCTCATCGAAATGCCGTTCGGCGATTTTCCAATGGCGCTTGGCGTATTATATGATGATCCGCGGGCTACGTTCGAAGCGGCCGTTATGGCGCAGAATGCAGCGGCGAGCGCAGGGAAAACCGCCGATCTGGGTAAGCTACTGTCGAAGGGGCAAACTTGGGAAGTTACGCAGGACGGCCCGGATCTTTAGCGCCGCGTTCGGCGCGAGCCCCGACAAAATTTAGGAAAAGCAATGTCTGTGCTGTTCGAACCCTTCTCCATTCGCGGCATGGAATTGCCGAACCGTGTTGCTATGGCGCCAATGACCCGCGTGAAATCGCCGGGCGGTGTGCCCGGCGCAGATGTGGCGGAATATTACCGCAAACGCGCGCAATATGGCGTCGGGTTAATCATCAGCGAGGGGACGGTCGTTGATCGGCCCGAATCCTCGAATGATCCTGATATCCCTCGCTTCCATGGTGATGCCGCATTGGCAGGCTGGCAAAATATAATCGACGCGGTGCATGCAGAGGGCGGGCGCATGGCACCGCACATCTGGCATACTGGCATCGTGCCTGCAAACCGGAAGGAACATCCGCGCCAGCAGGATCCGGAAGGGCCAACGGGGCTTGGCAAAGACAACAAGCGTAAAGGCGCAGCGATGAGCGAGGAGGATGTCGCCGATACAGTGGCTGCATTCGCGAAAGCCTGCACCGCTGCTGCACAGATGGGGTTTGACTGCGTCGAACTGCACGGCGCACATGGCTATTTAATCGATCAGTTTTTCTGGCACGAGACGAACCAGCGCAGCGATAAATGGGGCGGGCCGACGATCGCTGATCGCGCTAGCTTTGCACGCGAGATAGTGAAGGAAACGCGCAAGGGCATCGGCGATCTACCGTTAATCCTGCGCATCAGCCAATGGAAGCAGCAGGATTACTCCGTGAAACTGGCGCCGACCCCTGCTGATCTTGACGATTGGCTAGCGCCGCTTCACGATGCGGGGGTGGATATGTTCCATTGTTCGCAGCGCCGTTTCTGGGAGCCGGAATTTCCGGATATAGACGGCGAGAACGGCCTTAACTTTGCAGGTTGGGTGAAAAAGGCGCTTGGCGTGCCGACCATCAGCGTCGGTTCGGTCAGTCTCGACAATGATTTCTTTGGCAGCTTTGGCGGGCAGAAATCAGCATCAACCGATCTTCGCGATCTCGAACGGCGGATGGAGGCCGAGGAATTTGATATGATCGCGGTTGGCCGCGCGTTGATTGCCAATCCCGATTGGGCGGACAAGGTGAAGGCAGGGCACATTGATCAACTGGCCGAATTTGACGGCGCGCAGCTCGGCGTCCTGAATTGATGATCGCATACCGCAATGGATAATCTGACGCATTCACTCGCCGGCGCGATCCTTGGCCAGATGGGCCTGAAGAAAAAGACCGGGCTGGCAATGCCGACATTGATCATTGCGGCGAACCTGCCTGATATTGACGCGGTCGCCGTGCTGATGGGCGGGCAGGGGCATCTGGCTATGCGCCGGGGGATTACCCACGGGCCGATTGCGCTGATGATCCTGCCGATTATTTTGTGGGCTGTCATGGTGTGGTTTGATCGCTGGCAACAACGGCGCGGCAAACGGCCAGCCGGGCGATTGCCAGTGCATAAAGGCTGGTTGCTGCTGCTCGCTTTCATTGGCACGCTAAGCCATCCTGCGCTCGATTGGCTAAACACCTATGGTATCCGGTTTCTGGAGCCATTTACCGACAAATGGTTTTATGGGGACACGCTGTTCATTATTGATATCTGGGTCTGGGCAGCTTTAATCGCTGGCATGTGGATATCGCTTCGCCGTGAAAAACGCGGGCAGGGTAACTGGCAGCGTCCGGCATGGATCAGCTTCACCGCCATATGCGCGTATATATTCGCCAATGGCGCGATCACCGGCCATGCAGAGACATTGATGCATGATCGGCTGGATCATCGGGCGCCTGTCGCCAACAGCGCCGATACTGATCTCGCGCCGATTGTAGTGGCGCAGCCTGTGCCGGTAAAATTCTGGCAACGCGAAATGCTGTGGCGGCATGGGGCGGTTTACGGAACGGGCTGGTTCAGCCTGGGCAGCGGGCTCAGCGCGCCATCGCAAACCTCTATCCACCGTGCCAGCCCCGAAGCAATCGCGCGCTATTCCGCGATGGATGAAAACGCGCGGGCGTTTCTGTTCTGGTCGCGCATGCCGATCATTGCGCGCGAGGGCGGGGAGGTGGTTATCCGTGATCAACGCTTTCTCGATCCGCGTGTGGGCGACCGGTTCGGTGTGCGTCTGAAAGCCGCCGGGCAGGATAAAGACGAAGATGTACCATCGGACCGGTTGAAACCTGCCGCGCAGTAATTCATTAAAGCCGGTATGACCAAACCCGTTATCGTATGGTTCCGCCGTGACCTTCGCTTGGCCGATCAGGCCGCAATTGCGCATGCAGCTGCAGCTGGCCCCGTAATTCCGGTGTATGTGCTGGATGACGAAACACCGCACGACAGAAAGATGGGCGGCGCATCGCGGTGGTGGCTGCATTATTCGCTTCAATCGCTGGATTCGGATCTGCGCGATAACGGATCACGGCTCATACTGCGGCGCGGGATTGCGGCGCATGTAATTGCCAGTCTGGCGAAGCAGACCGGCGCGGCAGCAATCCATTGTTTGCGGCATTATGAACCATGGTGGCGCGGCGCAGAGGATGATCTGGAGGCGATGCTGCCCGGCAATGTCGATCTGGTGCGGCACGATGGCAATTATCTGATGCCGCCGGGTAGCGTCACGACAGGCAGTGGTAATCCGTATAAAATCTACACGCCATTCTGGAAATCGCTGCGCGAATTTATGCCTCCGCCAGAAGCATCGCCTGTCCCGCCGAAAATTGATGCCCCCGACAATTGGCCCGAAAGCGATGCCCTCTCCGATTTCGATTTGCTGCCGACCCAGCCAAACTGGGCAACCGGGATGGAGGACGAATGGCAACCGGGTGAAGGCGGCGCGCATGATCGCATCGAGGCGTTTGCTGATAAAGCTACCCGGTATGATGAAGGGCGCAATCTGCCGTCTGAAGAACTGACATCGCGGCTGTCCCCGCATCTGCATTTTGGTGAGGTTAGCCCGGCCTATGTGTGGAACCGAATGACCGGGCGGGGCAGGGATGTGACCACATATCTGAAAGAAATTGCCTGGCGCGATTACGCCCAGAACATCATCATGCAGTTTCCCGATTATGGCGGCAAGAATGCTCGCGATAAATATGATGATTTGCCGTGGCGCGATTTCCGGTCAAGCGAGGTGCGAGACGATTTTGAACGCTGGACCACAGGGCAGACAGGCTACCCGATTGTGGATGCCGGCATGCGGCAATTATGGGCGACCGGATGGATGCACAACCGCGTTCGTATGATCGCAGCGTCATTCCTGATAAAACATTTGCTGATCGATTGGCGTAAAGGCGAGCAATGGTTTTGGGACACGCTGTGTGATGCGGACTATGCGTCGAACGCCACCAATTGGCAGTGGGTTTCCGGCACCGGGATCGACAGCAACATGTTCGTTCGTATCATGGCCCCGCTGTCGCAATCGGATAAATTCAATGCGGGCGACTATATTCGGCAATGGGTGCCGGAATTGGCGCAGCTTGATGATGACGTGATCCATGATCCGGAAGAACATGGCTGCCGTCCCGAAACGTATCCCGCCAAGATAATCGCGCATAAAGCCGCCCGCGAACGGGCGCTGTCTGCTTATCAGAATGTGAAGTAGGCCCGGACCAAATTATACGTTGACGCGCACGCCGCTTTTATACGCGCTCGTTACCAAATCGGCTATCGCGTCAGCTACAACTGACGGTTCTTTCACCGTTTTGGGATCTTCGCCGGGTAAGGCTTGCGCCCGCATAGCTGTGCGTGTGGCACCCGGATTGCAGATCGCCACCCGTAAATTGCCTTTGTTGCCAGCCTCCTGACCATAGCTTTGCACCAGATTTTCCAGCGCCGATTTCGACGCGGCATAGGCGGACCAGAATGCGCGGGGCGAGGCCGCGACGCTGGACGTCAACGCGATCAATTGGGCATCATCGCTTTTGCGCAGCAGAGGATCAAAAGCCGCGATCATCGCTTGCGGCGCGAGCACGTTGAGCGTCAGGACCTTGTTGAACTCCACAGGATCAATCCCCGCCACCGGCCCCAGGCTGCCCAGCATTGCAGCGTTCATCACCAGAATATCAAGCTGGCCCCAACGCTGCGATACCGCGGCAGCCAGACGCCCGATGCTTTCGCCTTCGGTAAGATCGAGCGGTGCGATTGTTGCTGCACCGCCGGCTTCAAAAATTTGTTGTTCGATCTTTTCCAGATCCTTGGCATTGCGCGCCGTGAGCACGACATGCGCGCCCTTTGCCGCCAATGCGCGCGCGGTAGCAGCGCCGATACCGCGGCTGGCACCCGTGACTACCGCCAGTTTCCCGCTCAGTTCACCCGCCATTAAACTGCCTGCACCCGTTCATTTAGCAGCACGAGCTGGCCCGGCTGTTCGCTTTCATCCTGATCGGTAAGCGTTGTGGGATACTGCCCCGTAAAGCAGGCGTCACAATATTGCGGTTTTCCGCTTTCGCGTCTGGCCTCGCCCAGCGCACGATAAAGCCCGTCAATGGTCAGGAAAGCGAGGCTGTCCGCCTGAATATGTTTGCGCATGGCTTCCACATCCATACGGCTGGCGAGCAGTTTTTCGCGTTCGGGCGTGTCCACACCATAGAAGCAGCTATGCATGGTGGGCGGGCTGGCGATACGCATATGCACCTCGGTTGCCCCGGCCTCGCGCATCATCTGCACAATTTTCAGGCTGGTTGTGCCGCGCACGATGCTGTCATCAATCAGCACGATTTTCTTGCCAGCCACCAAATTCTTGTTGGCGTTATGCTTCAGTTTCACGCCCAGATGGCGCACGCCGTCGCCGGGCTGAATGAATGTGCGGCCAACATAATGCGAACGGATAATGCCAAGTTCAAACGGTATCTTCGCCGCTGCTGCATAGCCGATGGCCGCAGGTGTGCCGCTGTCCGGCACAGGGATGACATAATCCACATCGACGCCATTCTCTCGGGCCAGTTCCGCGCCGATGGCTTTGCGCACCGAATAGACGCTGTTGCCAGCGACTATCGAATCCGGGCGGGAGAAATAGACATGTTCAAAAATACACGGTCGCGCATCCTGCGCCGTGAAGGGCTTATGCGATTCGATGCTGTCTTCCCGCACAATGATCAGCTCGCCAGGTTCAACAGCGCGAATAAATTCCGCACCAACCACATCCAGCGCGACTGTTTCGGATGCAAAAATTGTCGCGTCGCCCAACTTGCCCATCACGAGCGGACGGATGCCAAGTGGATCGCGGCACGCAATCATGCCCTCGCTCGTCATGCAAATCAGCGAATAGGCGCCCTCCACCTGTTTCAGCGCGTCTATCAGCCGATCGACAAGCGTGCGGTACGTGGACGTCGCAACCAGATGGATGATAACCTCGGTATCCGATGTGGATTGGAAGATAGACCCGCGCCGCACCAGTTCGCGCCGTAATTTCAAGGCGTTTGAAATATTGCCGTTATGCGCCACAGCAAAGCCGCCCGATACCAGATCTGCATATAGCGGCTGCACATTGCGCAGCGATGCTTCGCCTGATGTGGAATAACGAACATGGCCCGCCGCGACATGGCCGGGCAGCTGGCTGATAACTTCTGGCCGGTCAAAATTGCCGGCGACATGGCCCGCCGCGCGGTAGGTATTGAATTCCGCGCCGTCAAAGGCGGTGATGCCCGCCGCTTCCTGACCGCGATGTTGCAACGCATGCAGCCCCAGCGCCGTCATTGCGGCGGCATCTTTTGTATTGGCCACGCCGAAAACGCCGCATTCCTCGCGCAGCTTATCGTCATCGAAGGGGTTAGTGGAATAATCGTCCATAACCGAATCTGCCTGTCATAATAGGGAACAGAGCATATAGGCCGCGCCCGGTGGCTTGTCGCCCCCCACGTTCAAATAAACTGTATCATATGGAACCACCGCAAAGCCATTGCGCCCGGCCCGGCCACGGTTTAATCGCTGGCATCATGGATAACGAACGCGAACAAGGTAGCAAATTCCTGCCCAAATTTGATGCAGCCGGATTGCTGGCGGCAATTGTCACGGATGCAGGCGATGGTGCTGTGCTGATGTTGGGGTATATGAACCAGAGCGCATATGATGCCACGCGCGCGACAGGCCTTGTCCATTTTTATTCGCGCAGCCGCGACCGGCTTTGGCAAAAAGGTGAAAGCAGCGGGAATGTGCTTCGGGTAGAAGATATCCATATCGATTGCGATCAGGATGCGCTGCTGATTATCGCCAGCCCGGCAGGGCCGACTTGCCACACCGGGGAGCGCAGCTGTTTTTATCGCCGTGTCGCCGAAGACGGCAGTCTGCAGCGTATTTGATGCGCTGGTATGTTTTCTTGCCATTGGCGATGCTGGCCGCTTGCGATTCGCAGCCTGACGCCGCAGCGGTAGGCGAAACGGCAGAGGCGCTTGACGATCAGGCTGTAGTTGCGGGGATTCTGCCCGATCCCGAAAATTTGAGTTTGGCCGGGCAGTTTGAAACGCGCAGCGAGCTTGGCACCGATAAATTCTGCGCAACGGGCAGCGGTTCAAATTTCGATATTGGCGTGTTGGCTGTGTTCGGGCCAGAGAGCAAATGCGAAGCGCAGGGGAGTGCAAAGCTGGATGAAGAGCAGCTGCGGATCAGCTTTCGCGGAGAAGACAGCTGCGATTTCAACGCCGAATATGATGGCGTCGCTGTGCGATTTCCCGGTGCCATGCCCGAAGGATGCAGCAGTTACTGCACGAAGCGTGCAAGCTTTGCAGGGACCAGCTATTTCATGATCGCGCAAGGCGATGAGGATGCGCAGCGCACGCTTGGCCGCGATATCGAGCGACTTTGTGAATAGAACGCGCGGTCAGCTTTGATCGCTATACCGCTGCTGCCTCAAAAGCGTGTGACGACGATGCAGTCCTGTCCGGCGCTTTTTACCTTGCCGCACATGGCCGCAGCAGTGCCTTTCGTCGTGAACGGCCCCGCCTGCAATCGCGTGACCGAGCCGGTTGCTTTCAAATAGGGCTGCAACGAAGATAGCCCGCCAACGCGCGATTCAAGCCGCGTCCACAAACTGCGGGCATTGGCCTCTTTGCCGAACGCGCCAAGCTGAATGCGGTATTTTCCGCTCGCAGGCGCTGGTGCAGGTGCGGGTGTGGCCGCGGGCGCAGATGGAATATAAGACGGCGTTGGCATCGGCGCAGGAGACGGCACAGACGCCGGTGTTCCAGATGAACCCGGAATGCCGCCCGGGAAGCCCGGTGCAGTATTGTTTGCCGTGCTAACCGGCCGTACCGCAGGCGCCGCTGGTGTTCCTGAAGATGGCACCTCGACGGGGCGTGTTGCAGGCGCAGCAGGCGCGGTGTTTATCGGGAAGCCAGCGGTTTGCTGCGCCCGGACCCGTCCGGCATCCTGCTCGATCTTTCCGGCAAGAACAGTGCCCTGTTGCCGTTGTTCCAGCGGGATGAATTTATCCATCTGCGCCAAACTGCGCGATGCAGCCGACATGCCGGAGGAGGATGCCCGCGTCATCAACGCATAGGCACGAACCCAATCTTTGGATGTATTCACGCCATTGAACAGCTCGGTTGCCAGCAGATACTGCGCGCGTGGTTCGCCGCGCTGCGATGATGCTTCCAGATAAGGCAACGCATCGGTGACCCGGCCTTTGTAGTGCAGTAAATGGCCCAAACTGTCGGATGCCTGCAAATGCCCCTGACGCGCAGCCTTGGCATACCAGTCCATGGCAACGTCAAGGTTGGCTTTCACGCCGCGGCCCAATTTGTATGCTTGACCCAGATTGAACTGAGCATCGGCATTGCCATCCAGCGCAGGCTGACGCCATTCTTTCACGGCCTTGTCATAATTGCCGCTGCCCCAAGCATCAACTCCGCTTTTCACGTCGGCGAATACCGGTCCTGCTGTCAAAAGCACGGCGGACGCCGCAAATGTTGCTTTAGCTATATAATGTCCAAGTGGCATCTCATGCGCTCCGATTTGTAATTCAATTTTATAGTTGATCCGCCTTTAACATCAATTTCACTGACAAAGCGTAAATGGCATATGCGACAGACCTTTATATGGGCGCAGTAACCCATCGCGGGTGAACCTAACCTTTCTTCCTTCACAAACCAATTCAAGTGTGATGGCCATTTTCCCCAGCAGACAATTTACAGACAGGCGTTAACCGATTTTTAGCTGTGTTCTGTCACACCTTGCATCATGAATTTAACTACGCAAAGGGGATTGATGTGAGGGTTCTCGCATTGGCATCACAAAAAGGCGGGTCTGGAAAGACTACTCTTTCTGGCCATCTTGCCGTGCAGGCGCAGCTTGCAGGCGCTGGTCCGGTCGTGCTTATTGATATCGATCCGCAAGGGTCACTGGCTGATTGGTGGAATGAACGCGAAGCTGATTTACCGGCATTTGCGCAAACCACTGTAGCGCGGCTCGCAAACGATCTTGCGATCCTGCGCGAACAGGGCTTCAAACTGGCGGTGGTTGATACGCCGCCTGCCATAACAATGGCGATCCAAAGCGTTATTTCAGTGGCCGAACTTATCGTGGTTCCCACCCGGCCCAGCCCGCATGATCTGCGTGCAGTAGGCGCGACGGTCGATCTGTGCGAACGGGCAGGAAAACCGCTGATATTCGTGGTGAACGCAGCCACGCCAAAAGCGAAAATTACTTCAGAAGCCGCCGTTGCCCTATCACAGCATGGCACGGTTGCACCGATCACGCTGCATCACCGTACCGACTTTGCAGCATCAATGATTGATGGCCGCACCGTGATGGAAGTCGATCCCGGCGGGCGCTCTGCTGGTGAGGTTGAACAATTGTGGGAATATGTATCCGACCGGTTGGAAAAGAATTTCCGGCGCACTGTTTTCAGCGCGCCAGCCGCAGCCAAACCGGTGGTGCAGGCAACTGCGCGGCCCATGGGCGGCTTCGGTCGCCGGGTCATCGGATCGTAAGGGTTAGGTAAAGCTATGAGTGACGCAAAACCTCTCGCATCTCTGTCAGGCGGTCTTCTTGCCCGCAAGGGCGGCGCGCGCCCTGCGATGCGCCGGCCAGCAACGGTTGCCAGCGATGGCAGCGCGATAGAGCCCGGTATGGATGATCTTGGCTGGAACGATATGGGTTACGATGTGAACCCTGATCCCGACGCGCCGATGGATCACAAGCATGGAAAGCTAAACGCGCTATCCGCTGCGGTTCCGGAGGCTACGCCCGAGGTAAAGAAACAGCAGCAGCGCATCGCCGCGCAATTGAGCGCCGGTGCCATCGGCAGTTATCCCAAGGAGGGCCTGTCCGGTCAGCCAGCTTCCAAATTGCCGCTCGGCGGTGTTTGGGCGCCCGACACAGAAGGTCAGGACGATAGCGAAATCGGCGCGACCGGCGAAAATGAAACAGCGGCAGATGAAGGATTGGCTGCAGAAGCTGCAACCGAATTGGCGGATGAGAATGTCACTGCCTTCCCGGTTAGCAATGTTCCCACGCCCGTACCGCACACGGCCAATCTGGCCGAAGAACCACGCAGTGACGTTTCCGAATCAACGGACGAGGCGCAGGTTGAAACAACGGATGAGGCACAGGCTGATCCAGCGGTCGATCTGGCGCAGAAACTCGCAGCAGTGCGGCGTGAGGTAGCGGATAGCGCACCGGTGATCCAGCGCAGGAAACGCGCCGAACCGGGCAGCAAATCCAAGGCGGCCTTTACATTGCGGCTCGATAAGGAACGGCATTTGAAGCTGCGGCTGGCAACAGCGGTCAGCAACAAATCGGCGCAGCGTCTGGTGACAGAGGCTCTCGATAGAATGCTTGAGGACATGCCGGAGATCAAAGCTCTCGCGGCCAATGTGAATACAGATACGTGAATCAATAAGTAAATTACCCAGAGGTGATGCAATGAACAGCAAGATGATTATAAAACTCGCGCTTTCCAGCGCAGTGATAGCAGTTCCCACATCGGGCTGTGCGTCCTTGAATTTGGGCGGTAGCAAAGCGATGACTTCGCAGGAAACGCTGGCGAAGAAAGCCGCCAAGAATGCCCGGAAAGCAGAAAAGCAGTTGGGCAAAGGCCGGTTGGACAAGGCACAGACCTATGCCGAGTTGGCTGTGGAAGGCGACATGACCAATGCCGGGCACCGTGCGACGCTTGCCAAAGTCTATATGGCGCAGGGCAAATTCAAATCGGCGGAACAGACATTAAGTGATGTGAACCAGTTGGGCGTGAACGATCCGCGCACGATTATCAGCCTGGCCCTCACGCGCATTGCGCAGGGACAGACAGGTTCGGCAATTGCGTTGATCGAAGCCAATCGCTCGATCGTATCGGATAGCGATTATGGACTGGCACTGGCGCTGGCCGGACGCGATGATCAGGCCGTTGACGTTTTGACCGCCGCAATCCGCACCGATGGCGCCACCGCGCGCACCCGCCAGAATCTGGCGTTGGCCTATGCAATGAATGGCCGCTGGCGTGAAGCACGCGTGATGGCCAGCCAGGATCTGGCACAGACCGCAGTGAACGAACAAATCTCGCAATGGGCGCATTATGCGCGTCCCGGTGCGTATCAGCGCCGCGTAGCTGGCCTGTTAAATGTAACGCCGCAAGCCGATGACGGTCAGCCGGTTCGTCTGGCGCTTGCCAATGCAAACCGCGCGCTTGCCGGTGCAGCCGTGCCCGTCCAGACACCTGCACCGTCTAGCCCTGTTGATTTGCTGCCGCGCCATAGCGGCGAGCTGTCCGCTACTGGCCCTGCGCCGGTTGCAACCAGCGCCGGTTTTGCCGCAGCAGAGGATAATATCAAAGTTGCCGCTGTATCGCCAGTGACCGAGGCACCGTTGATTGCCGCGGTTAAAGGACCGATCAAAACGGCCATGGCCGCCGTGGAAGCTGTGCCGGTTCCGGCAGTTGCTGCACCTGCCGCAACGCCCAAAGCCGCGATTGACAAGAACGTGAAGCTAGCCATGGCGAATGTGCAGCCAAAGCGCGCACGTTCGATTGTCGGCACGCATATCGTGCAGCTGGGTGCGTTCTCCTCTACCGAAAATGCTAAAAACGCATGGACGCAATATGCAAAGAAATATTCCGTGCTTGGCGGGTTTAGTTCGGCAAGTTCATCGGTGACGGTCGGCGGCAAAAAGCTGGTCCGTTTGGCAGCGATGGGATTTGGCAACAAATCGTCCGCGCAGTCTGCATGTGAAAGCATTGAGAAGCAGGGCGGTTCGTGCATCGTCAGATCAATCGGTGCCAAAAAGCCGGTTCGCCTCGCAATGAATTGATAGCGATAAAGTAAGAAATTGAGAGGGCGGCGGATCAACTGATGATCTTGCCGCCCTTTATCATTTTGCGCACGCGCCCCTGAACCGGCAGCTTATCGAACGGCGTATTGCCTGCCAGTGCCGCCATCTTCGCGCTGTCAATCTGCCACGGGGCCTCGGTATCGATCAGGATCAGGTCAGCCTCCATCCCGGCCGTGATCTGGCCTGCATTAACGCCCAGAATGCGCGCAGGATTTCGGGCGATCAAATCAAATAGCCGCCCCATCGTGATCGTGCCATCGCGCACAAAGTTCAGCGACAGCGCAAGCAGCGATTCTGCGCCAGCCATGCCGGTTGCTGCTTCGGCAAAGGGAAGGCGTTTTGCCTCCGGGCCTTGCGGCGCATGACCTGATGATATGACGTCGATTGTGCCATCGGCAATCGCAGCGATACATGCCTGCCTGTCCGGCGCACCGCGCAAAGGCGGTGTGAAGCGGGCGAAGGTGCGGTAATCGGACAGCGCATCATCGCACAGCAGCAGATGCGCGGGCGTTATCCCGCACGTAATCGGCAGACCAGCCGATTTGGCCCCGCGAACCAGATCCAGCGCATCGGCGGTTGTGACCTGACGAAAATGGACGCGCGCGCCGCTGTGTTTTGCCAGCGCGATATCGCGCGATACAGCCAGACTTTCGGCCAATGCCGGCGCAGAGGGCAGGCCGAGCCGTGTCGCGGTCTCGCCGTCGGTTGCCACAGCGCCGTTCGTGAGGCCGCCATCTTCGCAATGCACAATTACCGGCAGATCAAGCATGGCGCAGTATCGCATCAGCCGCAGCATCAATCCGCTATCGGCAATCCATCGCCGCCCTGTGGCAACGCCCAGCGCGCCGGCTTCCTTCATTAAGGCGATTTCGGCTATGCTGTCGCCCGCCAGTTTTTGCGTTGCAGCAGCCAGCGGGTGGACCCAGTGATCGGGCTTGCCCTGCAAACCGGCAAACCGGATTGTGGCCGGATCATCATGCACCGGCGTTTGATCGGGCATCAAAGCTGCGCGCGTTATGCCGCCATATTTGAACGCAGGCTTGTCCGTGGTAAATACGCCCAGATCAATGATGCCCGGCGCGACGAGCAATCCGCTGGCGTCGATGTCGTTTTCGGCTGGCGATGGGGCGTCAATCGCGGCGATATTTGCGCCCTTGATTTGCACCGTTCCCGGCGCAGCTTCACCAGCACCGGGCAGCAGCAGCGTTCCGCCGGTGATGTTAGCCATGGTCATGCCCAACCCTCCACAGCGCGGCCCCTGCGCGTTAAGATATCAAGGCATGCCATGCGCACGGCAACGCCCATTTCAACCTGATCAGTAATTGCCGATTGCGACAGATGATCTGCGACATTGCTCGATATTTCAACGCCGCGGTTCATCGGGCCGGGATGCATGATCAGCGCATCTGCATTAGCCAGCGCCAACCGTCGTTCATCCAAACCATACAGATGGAAATATTCACGCGGGGAGGGGATAAAGTCACCCTGCATCCGTTCATTTTGTAGCCGCAACATCATCACGACATCACTGCCCGGCAGTGCGGCATCGAAACTGGTAAAAACATCCACGCCGAATTGTTCAAGCGATGCAGGGATCAGCGTCGGCGGCGCCACAACGCGGACAGCCGCGCCCAATTGCTTCAGACAAAAGATGTTGGACCGCGCCACCCGGCTATGCAGTATATCGCCGCAGATGGTAACGGTCAGCCCTTCGATCCGGCCGATCCGGTGCTTGATCGTCAACGCGTCAAGCAATGCCTGCGTGGGATGTTCGTGCGTTCCGTCTCCGGCATTCAGGCAGGGGCAATCCACCTTTTCGCTAATCAATTGCACCGCGCCGGAACTGCCATGGCGGATGACGATAGCGTCCGCACGCATGGATTTAAGCGTTACGGCCGTGTCGATCAGCG
>ENA-ORXM01001496-ORXM01001496.1-marine-metagenome-genome-assembly--contig:-NODE-1496-length-32520-cov-7.733440_pt1 | contig 32520 bp, 37 predicted proteins | sample MGYA00237867_ERZ511480 | MGnify/ENA primary metagenome ERZ511480 (study PRJEB26309, sample SAMN06266103) | marine metagenome | isolation source: Algal blade | place: United Kingdom:Sidmouth, United... | reverse complement strand
AGCCAGGACGGCCAGTACTCGTCCTTGTGTTCCGGGTATCACTGCCTCGACGGGGTGCACGAAGTCCATTGGGTCAAGCTAGCGGATAGCGAGCAAAAATGGAACGGTTGTTTCTTTGATGCTGTCCATCGCCGACGGCGAACGGCCCGCCTTGTTCAGTCACTTCACCTGCGCGATCGAGTGGTCCTGCAATCGAGACTTCTAACGGATCTTCTAACGGACGGTCTGATATTGGGCGAAATCAGCGAGAACCAGTGATCACGAACAATCGACAAAACCCCTGCTCAGGGGCACTATCGGGGACCAACGGACATCAGCGGAAACTCTCTTGCGCGAACTTATAACCCGAAGGTCGCAGGTTCAAATCCTGCCCCCGCCACCAACAGAAGAGAGGCGGTGCCGCTCCGGTGGCACCGCCTCTGTCGCTTCTTCGCACCAACGAGACACCAGCGGGAGAAACAGTCAAAACCGGCTTCGCTGGTGCGCCGCTGTTTTTTTGAGCGGACGCTCGGCCCTCAGCATTTCCAGCTCGGGGTTCCGAAGCCGGACCGGCGTCAGTCCGATTCTCACGCCCGGAGCGCCCTGGCTTCCGTGATCATGCAGGCAGCGACTTGGGCCGTTCTGTTGCGCTGTTCCGTTGTCAAGGCGCGTGATTATGCGGCTCGGTTATCGGGTGCGTGCCGAACCGCACCAACTGTTGGGCTCGTTCACTGATTGGGACTCTCGGCGAGAGATGCCAGTTGACGCATCGAGTCGAGCAGGCGGTCAGCGGTGGTCCATCGCGCACGTTCGTGGCGGCGGAGATCGTGAAGATCGGTCCAGTCGTAGGTTTGCACGACCTGCGTAATGTCAGCATTGAGGGGCTCGAGTTCCCACCGCCACAGATGCCCGACAGGTGGTTGCCCGGGCTCGGCTGGCTTCCATGCGATCTGGCGTCCTTCGACAAACTCGACAACGTGGTTCTCGCGAGTCGATCCGCGGGTCAGCGTGACAGAGAAGACGCCACCGATCTCGCGTACTCGCTGACTGCTGGCAGCGGTCTTGATGTTGTCGTTCCCATCCCAGTCCGAGTGCTTCGCCGGGTCAGCAATCAACTCGAATATCTGCGCGGCTGGGGCTGCGATCACCAGCTCTGCTGATGCAGCTCGATTCTCAGAGACCGTCATCACCCGGGATGTGGTGATGGCCGTTTCGGACTCGGACTGTTCTGGGCTGTTTGAGTAGTACGGGAACGAGACGAGATCCGACAGTGGGATGCCGGCTTCGATGTCTTGTGTTGCGGCGCCGTAGCCGAACTGGTTGATCGTCGAGGTTGCTCCGGCGGTGAGCGTCGGCAGTGCCGCCACGAGTTCGGGTTCGACACAGATCTGCGAGCCCGGAATCTCTTCGCAGACCGGGGTGACGTTTGAGCGTTCGACCAGTGCCGGATGGATCAGCAAGATTGCGACGGCCATGCATGCTGGCGCAACAAGCGGGACTCCTGTTGCCCAGCGCGGACTGAGGTCGTTGCGGCCCGCTGACCGGATTGCTCCAGCGACGGCTGCCGCGCCGAGGGCGGCGAACAAGGCGATGCGGGCTGTCGCACCGTTCGTGTTGGTTGCTGTGTTCACGATGGCGGGGATCATCCCGAGCAGGTGGCCTGCCGTGATGGCAGCGGTGAGCGCCAGAAGCTGGGGCGGGAAAGCTGGCCAGCGTGATGCCCGGTTCGAGCGCCGAGAGGTACCGGCTGGATGTTGCCGCGAGTTCGGCGACCTGTCGCCCACGGCTGTTCTGGCCTGCCAGCGACTCGAGCTGGCTGCTGCGGAGTGAAACCAGCGCTCATGCGGTGAGGATCTGCCATCACGGCGATCCTCACCAGGGTTCGCCTACCCTGGCCGCAACACGTGATCGAACTGGCCTTTGGTCTCACTCCTCGTTCTGGCTGCCAGACGCGCTCAGACCGGGACGGCCCACCTCAAACGAGTTCCAGAGGGACTATTGCGGCTGACTTCGAACGACCCGGCAAGAGCAACCGCCCGGTCAGCCAGATTCGCGAGCCCGCTTCGAAGGACGTTCTCCTTCACTCCAACGCCGTTGTCGATGACTTCCAGGGCGATCCCGTCATCGTCAACCGTGAGCGAGACGGTTGCCCCGGTTGCGTTGGCGTGGCGTGCGGTATTGCTCAGAGCCTCGCGTAACACTGCCAGTAAATGCTCGGCGACTGCTGGGTCTGCGAGTGACTCGAGTTCTCCAGAGATGTGAAGCCCTGGGGTGAAGCGCAGGCTGGGCTGCATCTCGTCGATAACGCCAAGTATGCGATCCCGTAGGGATGCTTCGTGGCTCACTTGATGGCGGAGTCCGTAGATCGCCGATCGCAGGTCGTCGATGATGTCGTCAATGGTGTCGACCGCCGTTGACACTTTCGTGCTGATGGTTGGTTCCTGAATCTGTGGCGGCAGGGCTTGGAGGGAGATGCCGAGAGCAAACAATCGTTGGATGACAGTGTCGTGGAGATCGTGGGCGATTCGTTCTCGGTCGGTGGCCATTGCCTGTTGACGCTTTACTTTGGCCGCCTCGGCTTCAAACTGGATGCGGATGGTCAAGTCATGCACTGCAGCAAAGCTGTGCATCCCACTGACGGTTTCGAGCTGTCCAAGGCTCACATTGACAGGGAAGGTCGAGCCGTCGGAACGCAGACCCTCGAGGTGACGGCTTGCCGCCATCGGGCGAGGTGATGGCTTGCTCTGATATCGCGAGCGCAGGGCGGCATGCTCCTTTTCTGACGATGCGGGGACAACCTGTTCGATCGGTTGGCCGATCAGAGCCCCGTCCTCGTAGCCGAACAGTTGGTCGAAAGCGCTGTTGGTGGCTACGACCCGTCCGATGTCATCAACGAGCACGAGGCCGTCGGAGGCCGCTTCCCACAGCGGATGGTTCTCGAGTTCTCGCTTCGGGTCAGACACGGCAGCAGTATGGCTCCCGAATCCATCCTCTGCAGATGGACCCCTCGGACTCATTCCTGGTTGATGTTGCTGGGAGTGAGCAAGCCATAGTGGCCGTCGTAGCGCCGGTAGATCACCGCACCCCTGTCGTTGGCCTCGTTGAGGAAGAAGTGGAAGTCTCGCCCCGTCTCCTCGAACCAGGCGGTTGCTTCGTCGACGCTCATGATCGGAGCGTCTGAGACATCGAGGATCACCTCGTCGTCGTCAAGAGTCGTGAGGAGCATGTCTCGCTCTGTCATGGTGTCGACGAAGAGAAAGAAGTCGTAGTCGAGGACGAACCGATCCCAACGCGCTTCGTCCAGCGTTGAGCGAGGCGTGGTCGGCGACTTGCGTGTGATGATCTCTCGATCGCCGATCGGTCGATCAAAACCGGCCCGCTTTGGCGTCGGTTGGTTGCCATGGCGCCATTCGCCTGGGGCGGGAGGCTTCCCCCGCGAATCGTCCTTCGCTCGCTTCGCCCGGTGTTCGAGTTGGCGGTGAAGCCTTGACTCGACGCCTGCGATCGCATCTCGGATGCTGGGGGCGATCACCTCAGATCGGATGGTCTCGCCTTTCGAGTGAATCGTGACCCGAACTCGCGCCTGCGCCGCGGGGTCACGCTCGTGATGGATGCTCATCAGTGCTCGACACTGGACGGTTCGGCTGGCAACCGGGCGGAGAATCTTTCCCAGTCGCTCGCTGAGATGCTCGATATCACTGTCCGGCACACCCCCTCGAGTCTCGATCTCGGTGGGGATGTCCGAAGTCTCGACGTGGACGATTGTTGACACCTGAGTCACGGTGTTCCTTCCTGGTGGTTTGTGCTCATTCTTGGCGATGGGATTGCTCCTGAGCAGGGCACAACGTCCCGCGCTGGAACAGCGTGGTCCAGCGGACGTCGGCCTCTGTTTCGAGCGCAGCTGTGGTCCTACGTTGGACTCGAGCCCGGGTTCGTCTGGTGCGTAGAAGGCGAGGCAGGGGTTGGGTGGCGGATCAACGTCTTGGTAGTTGAGATTGGCAGCGCCAGGTGGGTCAGCGTTGTTGGGGATGAGGTAGATCCCGAAGTCACGTTCGCCCGCTGAATCCTCGCCGAGTGTCGGGCGAATTGGCCGTGGGGGACACCCTTGGTTCCTCATTCGTCGGCGCCTCGTTGTCTACGGGCATCGGTCCGCTTCTGTTCCCCGCCGTCCTGAGCACCGGCATTGAACGCTGCAGCCTCGTGGCAGCTGCCATCGACGCAGCGACAACCGTGCTGCTCATCAGAGCTGATGAGCTGTCGGGCTGGCTTGAGTCAGACGGTGATGCGTTCGGCGATTGATGCAACGCTGCGGAGCCTGCTGTATTCGCGTTCGGGAATCTCGATCCCGGTCTGTTCGGCAATCTCGGTCATCACGGCGAGATGATCCATCGAGTCGAGGCCAAGATCTTCGAAGACGTCACTCGAGTGATCGATGGTCGTCACTTCGTCTTTGGCTTCTGGAGCGACGGACACGATAATTGCCACGACTGTTGCGATTTCCGATGGCTCGTCGCTCATCGGCTCGGCAGCGCAATGAGCGCTCTCATCAAGTCAAACGTGGTGATGATTCCGATCCGACTGCCATTGTCGACAATCAGGTGGTGCACCTCGAGCGACAGCATTTGATCCGCAGCCGCCTGCAGGGTCGCTTCAGGATGAATGCGATGCACTGGTGAGCTCATCGCAACTGAGACGGCCAGGTCTTCGGACCAGTCGTCGGCCAGATCCGGCGATGTCAGAATGCCGATGACCTCGCCATTGTCGACCACGGGCAAGGCATTGATCCCGAGTGCGAGCATCAGATCTCTTGCCTGCCCGATCGTCCCCGAGCGCTCAATGGTCATCAGGTCGTCGGTCATGATGTCATCAACGGTGTGAGGTAGGGGAGGAGCCATGTCGTCATTCACCTCCACTGGTCTCTCGAATAGCAGAGGCGGAGGTCCCACAACCGACCGGGACTCAGATACCCATGGCGGAGAGGTGCTGTGCGACAGCCTCGACTGCTTGCGCCACCTTGGGATGTTCAGCGCCGAGCCTGCTCGACAGCGAAGTTGCGGGAGCGTCTTGGGGTGGAGCGGGAATGACCGCTACAGGGCAAGTGGCGTGCTGGGTGACACTCCGACTTGTCGACCCGAGGACCGCATGGCGGCCTCGCCCCACCACGAGCATCGAGGCACCTTTGCTGGCTAGGACCAGTCGCTCGGCTGGAGGGGAGAGGTAGGCCTCGATCTGGATCTCCGGAATCGAACGTCCCGAGTCCTTTCGATCCTCGACCACCAGGTCTACGGCGTGTTTGGCCATGTCAAGGGCGTGGCGGTGCAGGATGCGGCCGGTCGACGGAAGCTCGATGCTCAGTGCTGGAAACGACCATGTCGTGACGACTTCGATCTCCAGGTTTCGTCTAGCGGCGAAGTCGACAGCCCAGGCAAGGGCGTGCACGGCTTCATCCGATCCGTCAACGCCGACGACGATCGGTCCGCAAGCGGCGAGGGGAAACAATCCGGTACTCGTCATACCATCAGCAGACTCGATCGACAGCGAGTTGACCAGAGCCCTTCGTCCCCGAACGTCAGACCCAGGAGAGAGGACCTAAGGCTCTGGCCAACCGTTCCGCCTCGAACAACGCTGGATGAGTGGCCAGTCAGAAGAGGACCTCATGACCGCAACGAACGTTGGTGCCGCTGACCGGCGCGGGGAGCGAATCGTCGTTGGTATCGACGCCTCTGACTTTTCCCGTGAGGCTCTGCGCTGGGCGATTTCGTTCTCTCAGCCCGGTGACACGATCGAGCTCGTACACGGGTGGACTCTGCCGACCGTCGCTGGCGCCGAGTTGCTCGATCTCGAACCACAACCGTTCGCTATCGCAGCAGATCGACTGGTACGAGATGCTGCTGATGAGGTCTTTGAAGACGAAGAACGCGAGCTGATCGAGCTGGTCTTCTCGCCGGTGAATGCACATGCTGCGAACGCGTTGGTGGAGAAGTCCAACGGAGCTGAACTGATCGTCGTCGGCCGTCGCGGCAGAGGCGGGTTCCGGTCTCTTCTGCTGGGGTCGGTCAGCCACGACGTTGTACACAATGCCACCTGCCCGGTAGTGATCACCCCACGGGGCTCGTCACCAAGTACTCGCCTACCGGCTGCGATCGGTTCGTTTGACCAGCGGGGTTCACTCGACCACTGAGGAGACAAGACATGACCGTTGACAGCACGACAGCGCTGGATCCAGATGGACCCACACCAGACGATCGACCGATTCAGGTCTTCCTGCTCGATGACCATGAGGTCGTCCGTCGGGGCCTGGCCGAGATGCTCGAGGCAGCTGGCGGGCTGTCTGTTGTCGGCGAGGCCTCCCAGGCGGGGGAGGCGTTGCGCGTTGTCCGCAACAGCTCGCCGGACGTCGCAGTGCTCGATGTTCGCCTAGCCGAAGGCAGCGGTATCGAGGTTTGCCGAAGCATCCGAGACGAGTTTCCCGATGTGCGTTGCCTCATCCTCACCTCGTTCGCCGACGATCAAGCGTTGATCGATGCAGCGCTCGCTGGGGCGGCGGGGTTCGTGTTGAAACGAGTGCGCGGCAACGAGCTCGTCGATTCGATCCGGAAGGTCGCAGCTGGCGGACAGCTTCTCGATCCAGCCACCGTGCGAATGGGACTCCGACGACTCAAGGCCTCGAACGAAGGGCGCGTCTCGAGCCTCACACCCCAGGAGCATCGGATCTTCGACTTGATCGGTGAGGGCTACTCGAATCGTCAGATCGCTGATGAGATGTTCCTGGCCGAGAAGACCGTCAAGAACTACGTCTCCAACATGCTCAGCAAGCTCGGGATGAGTCGCCGAACCCAGGCTGCGGCGTTTGCTGCCCGTCTCGATGAGCGGCGGCGTCGCGACTGGAGCTGAAGAGGACCTTCTGCTCTTCACCCAAGCGCAGATTTGGAAGACGCTGTCAGCGAGATGTGGAACGCCCACGTACGCCGAGCAAAGTGTCGATGCGAGCAACCCGGCTCAGCGCTCGAGTTTGGTGTCGGTATGGTCCAGTTTCGATTGCCCGACGATTCAGTGGACAACGATCGACTCGAATCGATTCGGTCCGAGTTCGACCTCCGCTCTCGTGGCACTGCGGCCTTCATCACCATCGGCGAGGGGAGTGTTTCTCTGGGCGAGCGGGCTGAGGAGAACGTGCCGAAAGCGGTACAGGTGAAGGGTCCTTCGATTGGGCGAATGCGAGAGATTGGTCTCGAGGGTCTTTGAGGCACGGTTTCTCCTCGAGAATCTGGTTGAAACGGTTGTACGAAATCACAAGAGCGTCGACGTTTGTGAGCGCCCTGACCGAGGCGCTCGCTGGGATGAGCGTCGAACCGAGTGGGACGGAGTGTTCAGCTCATTCTCCAGGGTCGGGCGACGTTGTTGCGGCGACCAGGGCTGAAGGTCTCGATCGGCGGCGAGCCAGAGAACCGATCTGCCTGTCGTGGCTCTCGAAGGGCCCTCCTGACGAAGGTCCCTGGCGCGGCAGATCTAGCGCAGCGAAGGTGAACGTCGTTCGGTCTTCGAACGCTCGCCGCATCGAAAGTGAGTCCACGCGACATGACATCGTCTGAGACGACCTCCAGGATCATCCTCGCCAGTCCAACCGACAACGGTCATACGCCTGGAGCGCTGCTGACAGCGATGGTGCTCGCCGACTGGTTCGGGGTACCGCTCGCTATGGCTACCGATACTGAAGATCGTCTCGACAGTCTCGAAGCACTCGCTCGGACGCTTGGCACGAGGACCGAAGCCACCCGATGCTTTGCATCCAGCTTTGCTGAGGAGCTGATGGAGTTTGCTCACGCCGAGAGTCCGTCGGTCATCGTTGGCGACCCCACTGATGGATTGGTCGATATTGCTTCCCGAAGCACACAGCCAACGATGCTCGTGGGATCTGGCCAAGGCCCCCGCCTCTCGACGGGACCGTTGGTTCTCGATGGATCGCTGGGCCTGGAAGATCTCGAGACCTTGGCGCTCGTCGCAGCGTGGTCAGCAGCCCTTGCTCAGCCCGTCCAAATCGTCGAGCAGATCGGGAAGGTCAGCGACATCGAGGTCGAAGCTGACCGCCGCCGCCTTGCAGAACTGGGCATTGATGTCGGCATCGATCGCGTGCGAGTCGAAGATGACAATGGTGCGCTGGCGGTCTGTCGGACGCGTGGAGCGTTGGCGCTGGTCGTTCCCAATCGTCGCCTCCTTCACGATGAATTGATCGGGAAGGCGCTCGAAGCCGGCGTCAACGTCTTGGTGGCCGCCAGCCCGGATCCCGAACGAACGCTGAGCCTCTCAATCAGCGAAGCGTCAATCGAACCGACGCCGACCCCCCTCGGCGGCCGGCGCTCGATCGAACTCCTCGATGCTGTTGAGTGCATGTCCTACTTCAAGAGCCGGCGTGTTGGACGGCTCGGATTCGTGGATGGGGGATGGCCTGTTGTGCTCCCCATCAACTACCGAGTGACCGACGACGGTGAGATTGTTTTCAAAAGCGTCGTTGGGAGCAAGACGGTCGCCGCCGGCCGTTCCGCCATGGCCTGCTTTGAGGTCGACGACATCGACAACTCCGATCGGGCGGTGTGGAGTGTTGTCGCCCAGGGTGAACTCAGCGTGGCCGGCAACCCCCAGGAGCTTCACACAGCCTGGAGGCACGACCCCGAACCGTGGATCGAGGGGGAAGAGTGGGCGTGGTTGAGGCTCGTTCCGCTCTCGGTCTCCGGGCGACGAATCATCGCGACGTTCGAGACTGTCAACTAGCGCTCCGGCAGGTCGTCGCTGAGGACTCGGGGAAGCAGCTGGTCAACGTCGTCGGGCTCGCACAAACTGGTTCCTGGGCTCAGGCACGTCGCAGTGCCCGCAGCGACACCGAGCGCAACCGCTTCAGCCAGATCGAGTCCTCGGGAGATGCCGACCACGATGCCTGCGACCAGCGAGTCGCCAGCGCCGACCGTGCTGTTGACTCGCACGGTCGGGGCCCGGAATCGGATCGCGCCTTCCCGTGTTCGAAGCACAGCTCCCCCGGGGCCGATGGACACGAGGAGTGCCTCGACTGCGCTCGAGGAGATCACCTCGTCCGCTGCTCGTTCGATGTCGGCTTCTGTCCGGAGTTCTCGGCCAACAACCGTGGCCAGCTCGCGTGCGCTGGGCTTGACGAGGAAGGCTGGCTGGTTCAGCGCTGCCCGCAACGCCTGTCCCGAGGTGTCAATGATGAGACGGGACTCGCCAATACAGGCGACGAGGGAGGATAGAAGATCCTCTCCTCGGCCAGGAGGGAAGCTGCCAGAAACGACAACGGCTGTGCTCGCTACCGCTTCGGTCGCCACCGTGTCGAGCAAGTCGTTGACTTCGCTGTCGTCGAGTTCGGGTCCTGGGAACACGAACCGATAGTCGTCGCCACGCTCTTGCTCGGTCACCGTGACCGAAAGGCGGGTGCTCGCCTTGATGGGTACGAGCCTGGTGTTGATCCGATCGATCTCGAGCAACGAGGCCAATTGATTGCCGAACGGTCCGCCGACCGGAGCGATGGCAACGCTGTCCACCCCAAGTCTCTGACAGACGCGACTGACATTGATGCCTCCGCCGCCAGCGTCAAAGGTCGGTGGTGAGCATCTCAGTTTGCGATGGGGGCTGACGGCGCCCGTCAGCGATGAGAGGTCAAGGGCGGGATTCAGGGTGACCGTGACGACGTGGTGTGCCATCAGCACATCTTGGTGTCGGTTGCTCTCCGATGCACTTTGTTGGTCGGGCTCTGGACAAACCCTGCAAGGTCCTCATCATCGCATGAGGCTGCGTTCGCAGGACGTTCGCCTCTGGTCGGCAAAGCGTGCGAAGCCCATGATCGATGGAGGAAGTCGTCAAAGAAAGGTCGAGAGCATGGGTGTTGTCGTTGTTGGCGTAGATCGTTCGGAGACGTCGACCAGGGCGCTACGCCAAGCGATCCGTGAGGCCCAGTGGCGAGGGGCGAGCGTGCTTGTCGGGTACGTGGTGCAACGGCCGATGTATGTATCCGTCGAAATGGGTGCAGCGATGATGGACTCTCTCGACGTCGAAGGAGTCGGGGCCGATGCCATCGCTTCATATCTGGCGGAGGTCGAAGCGTCCTTCGCTGGTGGCTTTCCCGTGACGGTGGAGAGCGTGGTGCTCGTTGGTCACGCAGGCCATCAAATCCTCGAGCTCGCTCGGCAGCGCGATGCCGAGCTGATCGTGCTCGGCTCGCGAGGCTTTGGCGGTGTGAAAGGCCTCCTCCTGGGTTCAGTGACGACCTATGCCGTGCATCACGTCAGGCGACCACTTCTGGTCGTGCCCGGGGGCGAAGGAAACCAAGAGCTGACATGATTGAGAGAGCACTGTCGTCGCAACCAAGGAGCTCCGAAATGACCGTCAACGACCGAACTGGCCTCGAAGAACTCGGCGATTCTCAGTGCTGGGAGCTTCTCGGCTCGAAGTCGATCGGCAGACTCGCCGTCTCCATCGCGAACCACCCCGACATCTTTCCGGTCAACTATCGGCTCACCGGTCAACAGCTGCTGATTCGCTCTGCCCCCGGCATCAAGCTGGCTGCGGCGACGCTCGGTACTGCAGTGGCCTTCGAGGTTGATGCGCTCGACGAGGAGACGCACGCCGGCTGGAGCGTTGTGCTGCAGGGGACGGCCGAAGAGCTTCAAAAGCGAGAAGACCTCGATGCCGCTGAAGCTCTTGATATCGAGCCGTGGGCCCACAGCAGCAAGCATCGGTTCTTCTGGATCAAAGCGACGAAAATTACCGGTCGACGCATTCCCACCGATTGATCCGCCCCGATCCGGATCCAGTCCGGAAGCGCAACTTGAACGGGCGACCGGCGGCGTGCGACGGTTCATGCCCTGATCGGCACCAGCCGCCACCTCGGGGCCGGTCCCGAACCCGGAACCGCGGTTTTGGCAGCGCTTCGTTGAGAGAGCCCAGCAAGTGGTAGTTCTTCACCGTCTTTTCGGCCACGTGTCTCGACCGAGCGGGCTGACCTAACGTGGGCGCCATGGCCTCAGATCTCGGCACCGAAATCGTCGTTGCGTTACGCGAACCCGAGGCCGACGACGCCTCGGTCGCCCTGGCCGAGGAATTGGCATTGGCCCTCGCCGTGCCCTCCAGGCTGCTCCATGTCGAGGCCGCACCAGGCGACGTCGCCACAGCGATTGCGGAAGGGCTGGCGCCGCAGTCGATCCTCGTGATTCATAGCGAACATGCAAACCGATGGTCTGGGAAGTGGTCGATCGCCGAGCATGTCATCGACCAGTGGGGCGGCATCACCATCGCAATCGGCCCTCGGTACCAGAGCTCGTTGCAGGCAGGTCCAGTGATGACAGCACTGGACGGCTCGTCGGAGTCCTTCCGAGCGGCGGAACCAGCCCAGATGATGGCTGAAATCTTGAACCGACCGATTGAGTACTGCACGGTGGTCCCGTCCGCTGACGAGCACAAGGCCGACAGCGCTGATAGACCGTCACTGATTGCGCCCAGGTTCGTCTACGGCAACGATCCTGTCTCGGTTTTGCTCAGCGAAGCTGAGCGGAACGCCAGTGCGTTGATCGTGCTCGCCGCCCGAGGAGATCGAAGTTCCGTGCGGTCGACGATCAGTCGAACCTGTTCTGGCATCATCGCCGGGGCTACGCAGCCGGTCATGATCGTGGGCTCGAAGCATGGCCAGACCGGGACCCTCGACGCTGATCCTGTCTGAAGTCGCTCCAGCTCTCATTCGGGACAACGACGGTGGTGATCGCTGTGTGATGTTCACGTGAGCGATCGCCCACTGCAGTACCGATCCTGAACCGCTGGATCCGTCGGCTCCGACAGCCATCGGCGGAGAGCAGGACCTCAGACTCTGGTGGATCTGTCGACTCCGAGCCAAGCTCGGGTGGAAGACCAAATAAATCAGGAGGCCCGAACATGGGTGTGGTTGTGGTTGGTGTTGATCGTTCTGAGATCTCGACGAAGGCGTTGCGAGCAGCGATTCGCGAGGCCGAGTGGCGTGGAGCGTCGGTTGTCGTGGTGCACGTCGTGCCGAGACCTGCGCTTGAAACCGTTGCGGCGTTGAAGAACTCGTTCGATGTCGAGGGATTCGGTGCCGACGCCATTGCCGAGTATCTGCAGGAGGTCGAAGCCACCTTCGACGGCGGGTTTCCTGTGGACGTGACCAGCGAAGTGCGTGTCGGGCACCCCGGTGATGAGATCCTGAAGCTGGCAGGAAGCTGTGATGCTGAGCTGATCGTGCTCGGATCCCGGGGGCGTGGAGGGGTGAAGGGACTCTTGTTGGGTTCAGTGACGACGTACGCAGTGCACCACATCAGGCGTCCTCTTCTCGTCGTACCCGGTGATGAAGCCGAGCAGGACAATGAGTGAACATCGATCGCCTGGGCGGGGTCGTCCAGATACATCAGCCTTCCGTGCGCACAAACAGCGTTGGTTTGCCTGGGTGTCGCCACCACCGAGAGCTTCGAGGGAAGAGTTGGTCGCCTAGACCCTTTCGTTGTTGTTACGGCGCCGTCCGAGCAACATGAGCGATCCGCCGATGAGGAGCATGAGCGAGCCGATGGTGGCGATCGCAATCGTGCTGGCCCCGGTGAAGGCGAGCGGAGTCGTTGGTGTCGTCGTCGGTGAAACAGACAGAACGGCGATGTCGTGGTCGTCTTCGTCACCACCCGAGTTGTTGACGACATCATCGATTGGCGTTTCATTGTCGGATGCATCTGCTGTTGAGTCGCGGTCCGGAATGGGCTGACCGTTGGGCATCAGAACCACTTCGCCAGCCGGCCCAACGGCGGTTCCGTTCGTGATCTCAGCATTGTTCACGATGGACGCCGGCGGGTTGGCGTTGACCGTGAAGGTGATGTCCACCTCGATCGAAGCTCCCGGATCGAGCGTTCCCGGAAGGGATGCAACGGCGCCCCCGGCGGTCGAGGTCCAGTCTGGGTCGTTCAGTGTCAGACCGTTCGGAACATAGTCGATGAGGCGGATGTTGCTCACCGGGTACGAGCCCTGGTTGAACACGGTCAGCGTGAAGGTCACGTTGTCACCCGCTTGGACTGAGCCCGAGTTGGCACCGTTGTCGAGCTGCTTACGCAGCGCCAGGTCGAACACCGGTTGCCAGAATCCGAAGTCGACGGTGAGGTTCTCGTTCGTATCAGCTGTCGACGGGTCATTGTCCGGATTTTCGCCGGTCGGTTCGCCGTCGCCAAGGGTGAGGGCGCCGCTGAACACGAAGCCATTGCCGGCTGTTCCGTCATCGTCATTGTCGATGTCGCCATCAGGATCGGCAGCGGTCGGATCAGACGAGAGCGTGCCATGGAGCGGCGCTCCAACGTTCCAGTTCGAGCCTGGAAGGCCAACGACGTAGTTGCCGGGATCGAGGTCGTCGAAGAGGTAGAGGCCGTTGGCGTCTGTGGTGGTCGTCTCGACAGCGTCGGCCAGCGTGATCGCCCCGTCGCCGTCCACATCATCGGCGACACCGTCGCCATCGATGTCGGTGAACACAGCAACGGTGACGTCGCTGACAAAGCGTTCGTCAGCATCGATCATTCCGTCGTTGTCGGCGTCGAGCCAGACTTGGTTGCCAATGCTGTAGGTCGGGGCAATCACGCCAGCGATGTCGTGGTCGTCTTCGTCACCACCAGTATTGTCGGTGACGTCGTCGACCACGGTGTCGTCGTTCGCGGTGTCCGGGGTCGAGTCGGCATCGGTGATCCCGATCATCGGCGTTCCGTCAGGATTGATCGGGGTCGCCGAGGAGATCTCCGCCACGTTGATCAGGTTGGTGAGGCCAGCCCCAGCAGCGATCGTGAGTGTGACCGGGATCGTGACCGACTCACCGCCGCCGAGGACGCCGGTGAGTGAAACAGAACCATCGGTACCGGCGGCATTCCAGACGTATGGCAACGCCGAATCGCCAGCGGTTGTTCCCGCTGGGTTGTCTGCAGCGTTGAAGGCAGCCCACATCGACAGATCGACGTAGTCGATCACCGAGATGTCTTGGACCGGAGTCGAACCCTGGTTCATGACCGTGATCGAGAATGTGGCGGTCTGACCGTTCACAAGAGGAAGATTGGTCGCTGACACATCGACCATCTTGATGAGGGCGAGGTCGTAGTCCGGCACGACCGTGATCGGTGCCGGATCATGATCGTCTTCGTCGCCGCCGGTGTTGTCGACCACATCGTCGACGGGGGTGCCGTCGTCGGCGGGGTCAGTCGTCGGTGTCGAGTCGATGTCGTTGCCATCGTCGGTGGTGATCTCGGCAACGTTGACGCTTGTTCCGACGCTTGCCGCTTCGGCGGTCATCCTGAGGGTCAGCACCACTTGCGTGCCAGCCGGAATCGACGTGACGGTCTGGGTGGCGGTGTTGAACGGACCTGCAGTCCATGTGGGGTCGTTCAAGGTGAAGCCGGTGGGGAGGTAGTCGGTGACGACGATGTTGCTCGCGTCTGCGGTTCCCTGGTTGATGACCGTCACGGCGAAGACGACGGAGTCGCCGGCGGTGATTTGGCCATCGGTTGCGTTGCCGTCTGCGCTGTTGTCAGAGACGTACTGTTTCACGAGCGCGAGGTCGTAAGCGTCGATGGTCACGCCGGCGATGTCGTGGTCGTCTTCATCTGCGCCGCCGGGGCCGTTCGAGTTGTCGATGTCGTCATCGGTTGGGTCGCCCGGATCCGCAGGCTGGTTGTCGTTCGTCGCGTCGACGTCGGGCGTCGAGTCGGCGTCGTTGCCGTCATCGCTCGAGATCTCGGCAAGATTGATGAGCGCTCCTGCGCCGGAGGAAACGACCGTGAAGGTGATGTCGACTGACGTATCGGCGCCTGCAGCCAGCGGGCCGCCTGCGAACGAGGCCGTGCCGTCGCCGTTGTCCGTCCACGTCGGATCGTTCAGTGCGAAGCCGGCTGGCGGCGTATCGAGAATGGCGAACGTGCGTGCGGTCAGGGTCCCTTGGTTGGTGATCGTGATCGTGAAGGTCACGTCATCGCCAATCTGGAGAAGACCGTCGGTTGCGTTGCCATCTGCGCTGGTGTCAGAGGTGTAGACCTTGGTGAGTGCGAGGTCGTAGAACTCAACGGTCAAACCCGCGGGGTCGTGGTCGTCTTCGTCTGCGCCGCCGGGGCCTGTGGAGTTGTCGATGTCGTCATCGGTTGGGTCGCCGGGGGCGTCGGGTTGGTTGTCGTTGCCTTGGGTTGTGTCTGGGGTGGAGTCGATGTCGTTGCCGTCGTCACTCGAGATTTCGGCCCAGTTGACGAGGTCGCCAGGGCCCGCTGAATCTGCAGTGAGTGTGATGGTGACGTCCAGCGTGTCACCGGGGATGATCGGGCCGACACTGCGCGTTGCCGTCGAGCCAGCGCCTGCGGTCCAAGCAGCGTCGTTGAGGATGAATCCAGCGGGGATGTAGTCGGTGATCGTTGCGGTGTTTGCGGTCGATCCGCCTTGGTTGATGACCGAAATCGTGAAGGTCACATCGGACCCAACGTCCACGATGCCATCGGCACGATCGCCGAACGTGTCGGAGGTGTAGACCTTGGTCAGCGCCAGGTCGTAGGGGAGGGTGTAGCCAGCGTCGAAGGTGTGATCGTTGTCTCCGGGGTTGCCGGTGCTGATCGAGATGCGGCCATCGGACACGTCTGAGTCGATCGCATCAGCGTTCGCTCCGGTCGCGGCGTCCGCTGTAGTTTCGGCCAAGTCTGCAGCGGTGAACCCGCCGGGAAGCGTTGACGTGGTCGTCAACGGATCGAACTCGATCACGAAATCGGAGTTGAAGTCGACCCCGTCTGCTTGCGTGAAGAGGTAGTTGCCGTTCGCATCCGTCGTCGTTGTTGCAAGGAGCGTGGTGCCATCCGCTGCATAGAGTTCGACGGTCACGCCTTCCAGAGCGAGCTCACCGGGGTCTTGGACCCCGTCGCCATCGAGATCGAGCCAGACGCGGTCGCCCACCTCGATTGTCGAGTTCGCACAGAAGGTTGGGTTGAAGACCTGTACATCGCCGATGACGCCCTTGGGGTCGTTTGCGACGCCGTAGTCGATTGCTCCGAGTGGGGTCACTTGACCGCTGCCGGGAGTGGCTTCGCCGAACACCGCCAGACCGTGAGGGCCAGCTTCTGAGAGAACATCAGAAGCAGTGACCGCAAAGTCGACGCTGCCATCGGCGTTCTCGCGATGAGCGACGCCGCCGTAGGTGTCGTCAAGACCAGCTTCTCCGGTTGCGGTGATGTCGAGCGCACCAGCAGAGGTCGTATAGACACCCGAGCCGTTCGGCGTCAGTACGTGAGTCTGGCCGGTGTGGTTGTAGGACGTGTGGGGGGAGCCTTCGCATCCCACGCGCACGCCAGCCAACATGTCGCCGTTCGGCAGTATCTCGAGGTCGGCGACCATGAGATCGAGGTCGGTGTTGAGGAAGCTGGCAACGGGCTCGCCTGGGGTCGGGGGAATCGTGAGGTTGAGCTGCTCGGTAGAAGAGTTCTCGAAGACGGTTGTGCCGCCGACTGAGGATGTGCTGCCGGTGAAAGTTCCGCCTGCAGCGAGGTCGACCGACCACACTTCGAGCCCGAAGACGTTGCCCCAGAACAAGCGGCTCCCGTCTTCGCTCACCGTCAGACCAAACGGAACATCACCGTTTGCAAAGCCGGGCGTGCCATCGTCAGTCGCATCTGGGTCGTAGGCATCGAGGATCGTGCCGTCCATGGCCAGTCGGTAGATGAAACCGTTCTCCCAGTTGGCGACGAACAACTGGTCGTTTGCTTCGTCCCACACAACGTTGCCGAGACCGACACCGGTGGTGCGATCGAGCCGCTCGTTGGTGTTTCCTTCACATGCGAAGTGGCTGACCGTTGTCGACTGCTGGGGCAGCTGGGCCAGAACGGTAGGGGCACCTGTTACGGCATCGATCTGGTAGAGGGTGCCGGCAGCGGCCAAGCTGTCGCCGCCGGATCCGTCGGAGACACCCGCGCCGAGATCGCCGTAGCGGACTGCAGCTGGTGAACTGCCGCCACCGGCGTTGAAGAAGTCCTGGCTGTAGTTCGATGACGCAGCAATGAAGATGTCGCCGCGACGCTCATCGATGGCAATGCCGAACACGTTGCCGATGTTGTTGATGTCATAGGCCGGAAGGTGGAACATCGGCACCAGTGAGGTGGTGTTGCTCCGCCCAGCGGAGGGGATGGCATTGTCGATGTTCAGAAGGCCAAACGAATCGGTCGGGTTTCCCGGCGTCGTGACGACCGAACACGTCGATGCGGCTCCGTAGGTACGGAGCAAGGCGTTGGCTGGTAGGGAGTTACACACGCGAGGAGCGACGACTCCGAGGTCGACCGAGGAATTCTCTGGCTGGGCGAACACGATGGCGCTGTCAGAGTCGGGGCCCTTCGGCCCGACTCGATGATCGAGCGGGAGCGATGTGAACTCGACCCGATATTGTGTGCCATCGGTCAAGCCGCCGACGACCCACGCACCGCTCGGGCCGGACGTTGTCGCTCCTGCGAGATTTCCTTGGTTGTCGAAGACCACCACGTTGACTCCGGAAACCCCCGCCTCGGCATCATTCGAGCCGTTCTCATTCGCATCGAGGAAAACGGTTCCCGCCAGGTCACCTGGAGCAGCTGTAGCGGGCGCAACGGGACCCAAGAAGGTGGCGCCGACCGTAATGGCTGCAATAGATGCGACAAGTCGTCGAAGTGAGATCATCAGTGTCCGCCTGAGAAAAGGAGAGGAAGCGTGCGTCCCAGGACAATCGGCAGCTCGACGCCAGGTTTGAGCGCGGCAGTGCTTCGTGTCGGACGGACTCATCTCTGTTGCCCCCGATGACACCGGCACGAGAGGTCTGACGGGGTGGCCGTTGGTCCGGCAGCGACGGCAACATCGATGCCGACCGCCGATTTCTTGGCACACCCGAAAAGGTGTCCCAGCACTGACTGCGGCCCGAGCTTCCGTCCTCAGCGAGGCGCTGACCACCGTTGTGGCATCTCAGTACTCATCTCGATGTCACCACTCATCGCCTTGTCGATGCGAGCCCAGAGAGCAAGATCGATATCAGTATCCTGACGTCTCGGCTGCGTCGGCCGGATTCCACCCTTTGCCGACCAAGTCGCAGCAAGCCGCTGGATCGACTTCAGGGCTGATGCGGCTGCCGCGGGGGAGGGAGGATCGGATCCGGGGGAGACAGAGGTTCGGGCTGATTGGGAGGCGTCGGTGCTGGTAGCGGTTCGGGCACGATCGGCTGAGGGTTCGGTGTCAAAGGATGTGGTGTTGTCATGATTGCGGCGAGACAGCATTCGCCGGATCGACGAGTGCGTCCTTGCCGACGGTGTTTCCGTAACCTGTTGTCGGGTTCTCTGGCACATCCGCAGCTTTGGATCTAGACATTGCCGAGATGATTTTCGAGCGGTTCTTCCAGGCCAAACCGAGAAGGCTGGAAACAATTGACGAGCGAAGCAATTTGATCATGATGTCTACGTGCCCAAATGTCAGGTGGACCAAACCCGTCAAGAATTCGGTGCGGTAGATCAACCCGCAGTCGGTCTCCACCCTGACGTCGCAGCGGCGACAGCCTCATCGACCGGTGGCCAAGATCGGGTGGGAAGCCTGCTGAGTGTCTCGAAAGCATTGTCAGAACGATCGAACCGACTCCAAAGAAGATGCGTCAGATCCGGCTCGGCGGGGTACGCCGTGACGATGTCATCGGCACGAGCGGCGGCGGCCGACCCGTCCGGCCAGGCCACCCCGCTGTCGACTGTGTCCCAACCCAAGGAAAGAACATGAACAACGAAAATGAAACCACCAACGACGAAGCAACCGTTGGCGAACATGAAGACGCCCGCCTGCAGGAGGTCGAAGGCGACGCTGGGTTCCCCGGCGAGCTCATCGGCGGCGAACAGAACGAACCAGGCTCGCAAGCGCCACCGCCGGGGGCAAAGCACACCGGTACAGCGATCTCCGATGCCAAGGGAACTACTGATTCTCACCGCGACGAGGATTGAGCAATACCGAACCGATGTGAACCATCGGACCGTCGAGCGACATCTCGCGCTCAGATGCGGGGGTCGAACAAGCTTCGTCGGGGTACCGCCGCAAAAGTTTCGAACCAATCACCACACACCGGAGTAGATGATGACTACAAGCGACACGCCCTCAGCCGACAAGCCAACCGACGATTGGGTCACTGGAGAAGAAGCGATCACTGGCCCGCAGAAAAGCTATCTCAAGACGCTGCTGCAGGAAGCCGGTCGTCAGGAGGGTGTCGAGCAACTCACGAAAGCTGAAGCTTCCGACATCATCGAGAAGCTTCAGGCCGAGACCGGCCGAGGCGACGGATGAATGCAAAGCGGCCTGCGTAGAACGTCCGGACCCCGGGAGAAGCTCATGTGCCTGCATTCTGTGAACCTCAGTGTCGTATCCGACTCCGGTGGCCCCCTGCACCATGACGTCTCGGCTTCGTTCGAACGTTACGCCGACGGTTGCTCGCAGTGACTGTTCGCGTCCCACGAGAGTTGACCGAACGCGACCCGCAGGTCTTGGCGCAATGGGTCGGCCTCGAGTACGTCCACGACGACGCGGAGGGGCTGCGGCGCGAGCTCGACGGGGACGCCTTCCGCTACATCGATGCGAGCGGAGGTTCGGCCGACGCCACCAGCACTGCTCGCATCGAGGCGATGGCGATTCCGCCAGCTTGGACTGAGGTCTGGATCTCTCCAGTCCCGCAGGGCCATCTCCAGGCCACCGGGCACGATGACGCCGGTCGCAAGCAGTACCTCTACCACCCCGAGTTTCGCGAGTCTGCCGAAACTCGCAAGTTCGATCGACTTCGGTATTTCGGTCGGGCGATCGTTCTCATCCGCAAAGAGATAGAACTTTGCCTCGAACGACCGCTCGGCGATCGAAGCCGGGCCATCGCCGCTGCGGTTCGTCTCATCGACGAACATCTGCTCCGGGTTGGCAACCCCGAGTCGGCGAAGCGGGGTCACTACGGTGCGACCACGCTGACGGTCGACCACATCGACGATCACGGCCACGTACAACTCGAGTACGTCGGCAAAAGCGGCAAAGATCGAATCATCATCGTGGAGGACGACGACCTCGCCGACATCCTGGTCGAACTCGCCGACGATGCAGACAACGAGTTGTTCTGGTTCTCCGACGGATCCGATGGTTCGCGCAGGGCAACGGCTTCAGACGTGAATCGGTTCGTCGTCGAGTGCGCTGGGCCGGCGTTCTCCGCTCGAGACTTTCGCACTTGGGGTGGAAGTCGGCTCGCCATGGAGGCTCGCTCGGCGGGTGCCGGGCTGTCCGAGGCGGTTGATCATGCGGCCGAAAGCCTCGGCAACACCAGGGCTGTGGCGCGAAGCTCCTACGTGCATCCCGCAATCATGGATGCATCACAATCCAACATCGACGATGTGTGGCGTAGATCGCGGTCATCGAAGTGGTTTCACCGTTCTGAGAGCGCCATGCTCAAGCTCCTGACCGGAGGTTAGGCACCGAATGGTGTCAGCCAGCACAAAACAACTGGACCGAGAGCTAGGTCAAGCAGCAGCCTCCTGATGCTCATGCGCAGCAGCCTCAAGGAGCTCGCGGATCATGCTCGAACGATCGAGACCTCGCTGCTCAGCAGCTTGCTCGATTGCGGTTGCCAGGTCCTGGGTAAAACGAGATAGGTCTGGTGGCCTGTCATCGGCCAGTAAGAAGCGATCGAGAGGCTCGTCGTGGTCTTCCCGACCCCGCCCTTTCCGCTGACGACGCTGACGATTCGAGTCCTGGCCATTCGAGTCCTGGCCATTCATTCAGAGTGGGACGTTCAAGCACTCCGATGCGTGGATACGTGGATACGTTTTTGCATATCTATGTAGTCACATATCCATGAGCTGGCCGATGTTCAGTGAGCGGAGGTAGCTCTCGGTCGACGTAATCGCCTTTTCATAGGGCGGTTCCTGGACATCTTCAGAGTGTTGCGGATAGGCTAACAGCCATGGATGCTTCAGTGATCGTGCGGAAAGCGAGAGACTCGACCGGTTTGACCGTTCGAGCGTTCGCTGATCTCGTCGGGATATCACCTTCGACCCAGTCCCGCATCGAGAACGGCCACCTGGACCCCACCGTGGGCATGTTCTCCAAGATCCTCGACGCTGCCGACGCTGAACTGTCGGTGAAGGTCCCCGAGCGCAAACGAACACCCAGCATGGACGCTCTTCGTCAGCACGGCGCTGAACTGAACCGACTGGCTGCAACGTTCGGATTAGAAAACCTCCGAGTGTTCGGATCGGTCGCTGAAGGCACTGCCAACCACATGTCGGACTACGACCTGCTCGCTGATGCCACACCAGGCACCGGGTTGTTCGAGGTCGAAGGGTTCCGCCAAGCAGCTGAGGAGCTTCTCGGCACATCTGTTGACCTGGTCACCTCCGGAGCGCTCAGCGACGACTTCCGGCCCAGCGGTCAAGTGCCGGTGCCGAGTTGAACCGTCGCGACGCCCATGAGGTCATGGTCCGGCGGATTGCTCACATCCGCCTCGAGGTCGACCAGGCCGTCGACATCGTCGCTCGTGGCCGTGAAGCGTTCGATGCCGACTTCGTCCTCGGCTACGCCGGTACCAAGCTGGTCGAGAACGTCGGAGAGGCCATCGCGTCGATCCAGAGCGCGTATGGCATGGAAGGCAACGACATGCCCGCCCCGCTGGACGGCCTTGATGTTCCGTGGCGCGCCATCAAAGGGATGCGGAACAACACCGCCCACCAGTATTGGAAGGTCGACCTCGGTGTCGTGTGGGACGCGCTCGAAAAGAACATCCCCCAATTGGCAGCCGCACTCGACACCGTGAACATCGACCAACCGTGAATCCAGCAAGCTGACCACGGCCAGCTGTGGCTACTGGTGGAGTTGGCCGGTGTGGTTGTGGGTGTCGGCGAGGTGGCGGGCGACTTGTTCGAGGGCGGCGATGGTTGCGGTGATGTGGCTGGTGATTTCAGCGACGTCGACTTCGGGCTGACCTGAGTCGGATTGGATGGTGGGGTTGGTGGTGACACCCCGCACGGTTTGGGTGAGGCATTGGGGGAGTCGGCCAACCAGCAGCATGAGTTCACCGACGGCGGCGTAGGTCGCTGCGATGTCGAGGGGACTGCTGCACGGTGTGTGTAACCGGGATGGTGTTGGTTAGTAGTTTGCCTCTTCGAGGCGGTCGGCGTAGTGGATGCTGAGCATGTTCAGAATGGCTTTCCAGCCATGAACACGCCCAGTCGGATTCTTGCGGTTCTTCCTCCTCTCGATCGACGTCAGGTACAACACCTTGAGCGCAGCTTGCTCAGTCGGGAAATGCCCTCGCCGAACAGCTGCTTTCCGGAACCTCGCGTTCAGCGATTCGATCGCGTTGGTTGAGTACACGATCTTGCGGAACTCAGCTGGGAACTCCAGGAACGGCTCGAACTCGTCCCAGGTGTCACGCCACGACTTCACCATCGCCGGATAGATCCCCTCCCACTCTTGCGCGAACGCCTCGAAGGACAACTCAGCGGCAGCGATGCCCGGCGCTGTGTAGATCTCGCGGAGCTGCCGGGTGATCGGACCCCAATGCTTCTTGGATGCGAACCGCAGGCTGTTGCGGACCAGGTGCACGACACAGAGCTGCACGTCGACGAGCGGCCAAACCGCCCGAGCCGAATCCGGCAAACCCTTCAGCCCGTCACAGCAAAGCATCAGCGTGTCTTGGATCCCACGGTTCTTCAGCTCGGACAAGACACCGAGCCAGAACTTCGCTGACTCGCCCCCAGTGGGCCCGACCCAGAGGCCGAGGATGTCGCGTTCGCCTTCCATGTTGATGCCCATCACCACGTAAACAGTGCGGTTGGTGACGGTGCCATCTCTGATCTTGATGCGGATTCCATCGACCATCAGCACCGGATAGATCGTGTCGAGCGGGCGTGACTGCCAGGCCTCCATGTCCTCGGGGTGAACGTTCCCGCCCGGTCGCGTGGGATCTCCAGGTCGATGTCGCCGATCTCGCTCCTCACTGTTTTGGGGTAGAAGCCGTTGCGGGAGTTCCCCGATCCTCTCCCTTCGATGGCGTGGGCTTCGTAGCCGAGATGCTCGGTCAGCTCGGACTCGAGTGATGCTTGGAGGACTTGTTGGACCAGACCGGTCAACAACCCGCCGGCGCCAGTCAACGCGATCCCGTCATTTCTTGCTTGGTCGATCAGTCGCTCGGCGACCTCGGCCATCCCGGCGTCATGCGGCAAAACCATTCCCGGCCTCGCAGCCGGCTCGATCGCGTTCTCGTTGTTGTTCGTCTTGCTCATTGCAGATGATCCTTCCCGGACCACGACCACAGGTCGCGGATCCGTCATGGACCATCCCGGTTACACAGACCCTGCAGCAGTCCCGGGCTGGCAGTTCCCGTTCCTCGGGCTTTGGTTCGATTGGTTCGTCCCGGCGAACCGAGGAGATACACCCTTGATCCCTCTCGAAATGTTCCGCCGAGCGCATATTTCGGCACCAAGGTGGCCTTCGTCGCTGCGAGAGCACTGCAATGGAACGGAAAGACGCAACTGATCACCGACGTGGACGGGCACGTGACCGACATTGGTCCATCGGTGCCGCTCAACTCACACAGGAGTTGAACGAAATCCTGCAATTCCGGAACCTGGACGCTCATGGGTTCCCACACTTCTGCGCCGAGCGTGGCCTGTTGATCCTCACGCCGAATAACGGAACACCCGAGGAGGAAGTCTCAATCGAAAAACTGAATTCGCTTCGATCGATGATGGACCGATCTACTGCAGCGATCGAGGACTTGGTGAAGATAGAGAACGTGCGATTGGATCCCTCGTTCAAGTTGCAACCGTCCTTTTGAACGTTCTGCCTCATCGGTCCCTTCCGCACTCGTGCCCAAGATGTCGGGTTGAGCCCGCTCGAAGCCAACGCCTTGCTGAGCCCCTTGCCGTCGGCAGGCGAACCCGCACTCTTGAGTCGTTCGCCCGGTGAACCGTTCTGTCCAGTAGCTCAACAGGGCGGCCTCGATGCCGATCCTGACAACTGTGGCGACGATCATCAATACGGAAATTTCGAGGGCCAAGGCTGACCTCATCTCTGCTGGTTTGTGAAGGCCTCGTCGATCGCATAGGTGAACGGAAGACTCTCAATGTCGTCTTGGTGCACCAAACCGCGTTCGGCAGCGTAAGCCTTGATCTCATCCCACGGGTGATCGCCGTTGTGCCCAGAATGCTCGTCGGGAAGCAGGACCTGTTTCATCGTGATCAAGGCGTCCTGAGCGTTGGGGATGGTGCGACCACTGCTCGACCACCCATTCACCCGCAGCAGCATCAAATCACCCGAGACAAGCCTGGCAAACTCCAAGACCTCAAAGCTCCAAGATCCATTCGGACGTTGATGTTCGACATGGCAAGTTGCATGGAAGCCGACGATCCGGGTTGATGAGTCCATGAAGGAAACTGTAGGTCCTGGGTCGCAACCAGGAGCGGCGACCCAGGACCTCGACCAGAATCAGCTAGGGGTACAAGTCAGGTTCCGGATCGCCGAGTACTCAACACCCGACGGGTCGCTCCAGTTGATGAGATCGACATCGACATAGGCTCGCCACCCAACAGAGGTTGACGTAGCGCATGTCTCACGGGCATTGCCGCGTTTGCCCCGGCCGCCGCCTTGCTTGACGTCGACTCTGTCGATGTCCACCGTCACCCAGTAGCAACCAGACGAGCCGCACCAGTACGACTGAAGGTATGTGTCGACGTTGGCGAGTGTCGGGCAGGTGCCGGCAGCGCTCGTCCTGACCCACCATCCATGAACAGATGCCGTCCAAACGCCGTCGTCCAACGACTTGTGAGGATTGTCGACTCGTTGGTCGTACTCGCAGGTGCCCGCTGTGACCGAGCTGAGCACCCCGCCACCTGGTGCCGGGGCAAGACCTTCTGCCGCATCCTCAGCGCCTGCAGCTTTCTCGACCGTCTCTTCGGGGGCAGGTGCAAAGAAGCCTTCGTCCGGCAACCGCTCGATATCTATGACCACTCTCGGATCGAGTGTTCGGAGTTCCTCCGGCGTCAGCTCGCTCACCTCGGCAACGGGCTCGACCTCCTCGTCGATCAGCTGTGTTTGTGCTCCAGCTGCTGCGGTGCTCATCAGCATTCCGGCAGCGAGGGCAGTAGCGGACGCTACGCGTCGTCGGGTCTTCATTAGAACTCCCTTATGGGTGGCTGTATCCGCAGCGCCATGCATAAACGTAGACCCGGCTGGCGGAAACCTCAAGAGCCACCCGGGGACACTTTCCGATGCTCGAACCGAATGCCGTTCAAAGCGGAGAATGCGGCTCGCGTGATTCACCGCTGCCTTTGTCCGACCCCAGCAACCCTGGCGTGCAACCCTGACTAGCCACAACTTACGGTTCTCATTGGTCAGGCTCGAACGCGTAACTTCCGATAATGTCCCCCTCCCGGAAGTTTTGGGCGCAAGGCGGCGACCTGCTTGATTGCGTCGACAACAGCCCCATGGCGCGTCGATGCCGGGCGCAAGGCGCCCGGCATCGTTGTCAGCTAGAGATCGTTCGGCTTATCCAAATACGAACTGAACCCGCTCGAGATCGCCGTTCTTTCTACGGATCATTACCGTCGAGCCTTCCGCAAGCTCATCTTCGATGAACTTCTCGAGAGCGATCGCCCTGCGTACGAGTTCCGAAACCGGAATCTTGTTCTTCGCAGCCATTTCCTCAACGGTTTGCGCTGCTTCATCCGTCAATGCGACAGAGATCTTTCTTGTCCTTGTGTCGCTCATATCTCCTCTTCCACCTCCCAGGTGTGTGTGCCAGAACTCTGAGCTGGCGGATTTGGCCAGCCTCTGAGTGCTTCCTCGAAGTCAACGAAGGTGTCCTTCATCGCCCATGTCCCCTCGTCACGGAACTCCAAGTAGCTCCAGTTTGAGGCAAATCCCCCAATATGTCAAGCAATCTACCTTCAGAATAGATGCTAATCAGGGCTTGATTTGATGGCCATGAGCACCTATTCTTACTTGGGTGGGCACGCATGGGGCATTGGGGTTGTGGTCAAACGATGATCGGCAGAAGTGGAGAGATCGATGTACGAGAACGAAGGGGAGGACGCCGAGCCAAAGCTCAGCGAGATCCCGGTAAGAACTGTTGTACTGAACTTTGGACTGGGCCTGGACGACAGTGGTCAATCCACAGTGCGAGCAGATTCAGAGGACAATGCCGACGATGTCGAAATCGATTCGATCGAAGGCTCCTCAAGATCCATCGAGACCATTGCAGAAGAGCAGAGGGAACGCGTTCGTGGCATCGTCGCGTTGCTGGCCGTGGGGCTTTGGGCCGCCCTCGTCTGCTTCACCACAGTTGCGGCTTCGTTCGACGATGACGGTTTGACCACCGAAGAGACCCAGATGGCCTACGTCGCCGTGACGCCCGTCGTAACAGGTGTCATCGGCTTCTACTTTGGATCTGTCTCAAAAAGCTGAAAGCAGTTCCACCATGGGACCAGACCGGCGTCAGTAGCTCAATGACCCCGCCTCACCGGCGGCGGTTGGGGTCGTGGCGGTTGGTGAGTTCGCGTATGGCGGTGGGGGAGGGGTTGACGTATCGCTCAAGCGATCGCAGTGATTTGTGGCGCGATTTGGCTTTGATCATCGTCACATCCTCACCAGCTTCGGCGAGGTGGGTGAGGCGTGAGTGGCGCAACTGATGCAGCGTGTGACCTTCGGACGCTTGTTTCCAGATCTCTTCGGCCCGCCGATACGACAGCCGGGCTCGTCCGGTGACGGGGTCGAGGTCTGCGGTGGCGGGCGTAAGATGCGACCTCGGTTTGCGATCACCAACAAACAACGGCCCCGAAGTTCTCGGCAGCGTCTTGTAGGTCAACAGCCGGGGGAGTAGGCGTGCGGTGGTGCTCGACCAGTAGATGCGTTCTGCGTTGCCGCCTTTGCCGATGATGACGGCTTCGCGGTTGGCGGCATCCAGGTGTTCGATGTTGACCCCCAACAACTCGTCGGCGCGGGCGGCGGTGTCGTAGGCCATGGCCCAGAACGCTCGGTCTCGCAGCGAGTGGTCGGTGTTGGTCCAGAGTGCGGTGAGTTCTTCGATCGGGATCGGCCGTGACTGCCGCTCTGACTCAACGGTCACTCGTTGCTTCTTGCGGCGGAGGCCTCGGGCGGGGGAGCGCACGACCAACTCGTTTTCCTCAGCCCACGTGAACAGTGAGCTGATGGTGGCGAGGTTCCGGTTGTACGTCGCGGGCGAGCAGTGGCCGTAGCGGGCATCGAGGTGCCGCTTCAGCGCGGCACGGCTGATGGTGGTCAGCTCCACGTCGCCGGCGAACTCATCACCATCCAACAACTGCTCGAAGGTGGCGTCGTAAACCTCGAGCGTGGAGTCCGCCAGGTCGACTGAGGCCAGAAACGCACGGGTCGCGTCCCAAAGCGTGGTTTGGGTGGGGGAGTGGTTCGGAAGCTGGACGATCTGAGCCATGGACGGTTTTCCTCGCTATCGCAACAAACGCGTAGGAACACCGTACATCTGGGGTGTGACGGAGACTGGGTTTCCGACCGATCGAAGGCTCCGCTATCGCACAGAAAGGGCTATTTGGTGCGATAAGCGAAATCGCTGAGCGTCTCTGGGTGCCCGAATCAGCGAACCGGAGCGGGACGCTTCGTCACGATCGACGGGGACACCAAGATGACCGCACCCGATTCGTCATCGTCGCCATCGATCTGCACCCGCACATGATGCGCAGGCGTACCCCATACTTCGACCACGACACCATCCACCGGCTCATCAAGGCCCCAAGGGACCGACACGGCGTCGCCAACACTGAGTTCTACAGCCACTTCGATCACCTACCCCACGGCTTCTGACCAACGGATTCGTTGACATGATCCCACGATGCCCGGTCCATTGCACGCGCCATTCTGTTGAGATTCGGCAAACGCTTCTTCGTCGCAGACAACGAATCGGACCCACCCTCCCTCGAGCGGATCACATCAAGCTGGGACTGGTTCCCGTGAGCGAGAGCGTTTCTCAACTCGATCAGCTTTTGGTACACGCCCTTGTCGACACTCCACTTGGCATCGAGCCGCTCCAGGCGCTCGCCGTATCTCACCATGCCCAACCGGCCGAAGTCCTTCCGAAGACTCCCAAGATCAGCGTTCCCGCTGTCCATCTGACGATTAGCCGTTGCAGCGTTGATCAACAACGGCTGACTCTCTAGGGCAGCCCCAGATCCCAGAACCAGAGCCTCAGCAGTCAGGTCATGAAGATCGCGAGCGAAACCCTGGAACTCTGCAACCACACGAAGGATGTAGCTGTGAGCGATCGGCCGGCTCAACGCCAAAGGCCGACCAGCCCATCAACTTCGCCCACTGCCCGCAGCGCCTCTTCGATCGTGTTGATGTCGCCACGGCGCTCATCCAACCACCGGTCGAGAGCAAACGACTTCGAGTACGACACCCGGCAACGATAGCGCTCATCCGCCTGGGGCTCTCAAAACAAGCGTTTGGTGCGATAGCGGGTGAAGCAACTCGTTGGGCTACCCGGGCCTCAACCCTGCTGCCCTTCGGTTCATTTGACAAGCTTCGCCATTGATCTAGTGTCAGATCACATCGATCAAAGGGGTGGCTGATGCGTCGTATTGGGTGGATAGTCGTTGCATGGCTTCTGTTGTTGCCTTCTTTGCTTACAGCAAACAGCGGAGCAGGTGCGCAGGATTCCAACAGCCCCGAGAGTCGACCATTGACCATCACCGATGACGGGATGGTGAGCCCCGCTGGCGGCACCTTCCTGCCGGTCGAAAACACAGTCTTCGAAGTCGACTCAGTCACCGGCATCATCCTCGACGTTGACCAGCTACTACGAGGAATCACAGGTGCGGAAGCTTCGGTTTCGATCGACTACGGAATGGGACAGGTCGAAGTCGTGCTTGTCGACGAATCAGGTGTTCCGGGCGACGCTTTCTACAGCGTTGATCTGTACGTCGATCGACAAACCATCGGCAACGGATACATCTCACACGTTGAAGAAATCGTCGATCTTGAACTCCACGACCTCCGCCGACTTGGCCCGATCATCCTTTCCAGCGTTAAGGGTGAGAGCGAGTACGCAAAGGCGACCGACTCTGCTGATGCCACCCACGTATTGATAGCGCTCGGCCGATCCAAGTTCGATCTGAGTGGCGACAACTGGATGCACGAATTGGACCGGGCGACTCAAGAAGTACGTTCGACTCCAGAGGTCTTCACCGAAGGGATCTTCGAGAATCTGGAAACACCTCCTGGGGCGCCGGATCCAGAGAATCCCTCTATCGCCCCGGTGGGACAACCCGACCAGGTCGAGCGATCTGTGACCGGACCTCAGGAACTTCGGACGAACAGCGGTCACGACGTCATTGACATCAGCATCATTTACACGCCGGCCGCACGCACCGAGCTGGGATCTGATTTCTCTCAGCACGCTCGAGCATTGACTCAGCGGTTTAACGACGGCTTCGATCTGTCAGATTCCAACATTCGAGTCCGACTCGTCCACTCACGAGCAGCTCCAGCACCAACAGCGAACGAAAACGACGCAATCGCCGTCAGAGACGAAGCAGCTGGTCTGAACGGCAATACTTCCCTACGAAACACCTTCAACTTCGTTCGAAGTAGCGCTTCTAGCGACGTCACCCTGATCATCACCGAATCAGGCACAGGAAGCATCCCCGGGGTTGCACAAGGTCCGCTTCCCGGTCCCGGTGCTGCAGCCAACTCTGACAACGCACACGCCGTCATGTATCTGAATATCACTGGCGCAGCCACCGTCGGGGCTTTCCACGAGCTGACTCATTTGCTGGGAGCTGATCACCGCTACGACGGCGGGCAGCCATCCTGCTCGCCGCTGCCCAATGGCGGCGGCGTCACGACTGAAAACTACGCTCGCGGTTACGCATGGAGTCCGGTGTACACCAGCTTCCTTCTTTCCTCAGCCCACAACGGATCTGATTGCCCCTCTGCTTCAACGCAGGGAATCCGACTCTCGAATCCAGGACTGAGCGACGGAGGAGAACCCACTGGAACCTCGAGCAATGACAACGCTCGAGCAGTCGACCGGTGGGGCGACGACGTCGGAAACTTCCGCACCGGGCACTTCTGCAAGAACGACGGCGACGGATACGGCAACTTCGTTGCACGCCACTACGACCGCATCACCGGCAAGTTTCCATCCGCCAGTCAGGTCTCGACCTACCGAACCAACATGGAGAAAACCTGGCGGCCGGTCGACACCGTCAACAACATCCTCATCAACCACTCCGGCACCATGCAAGACGTACTGCGAATGTATGACGGGCTGCTTGGCCGACCGGGCGACTACAGCGGATCCCAGGGCTGGGTAAACCACATCCACAACGGACAGAGCCTCGAATGGCTGGCAAGCAACTTCCTCGCCTCCCCCGAGGGTGTCACACTCCACGGAAGCACTAGCAACACCCAATTCATCACTTACCTCTATCAGAACGCCCTCAATCGAAACCCCGACTCATCAGGCCTCAACTTCTGGGTGGGCCAGCTCAACAACGGCATGACTCGAAGCCTTGCAACTGCACACTTCGTCGCTGGCGCAGAAAGCAAAACGGCAATCGGGCCAGATGCCAGAACTGTTGCTGTGTGGTTCGGAATCTTCCATAGCGGACCATCGCAAGCCTCCGTCAACTACTGGCGACCAAACTTCGTATCGACGGTGAGCAACTGGGGCGGCGTACTCAGCCTCTTCAATTCCGGCTCATTTGCAGCTCGCGTGACACTTTCAAACTGCTGATACATCCCGCCACATCCATGGGAGAATCGTTCCCATGAGACAGGTCCGTTTATTGCCAGCAATGCTTCTGACAATTGCGACGCTCGCCGCCGCCTGCTCGTCTAACACAGCTTCAGCACCCAACCAAGAGACAACTACATCGCAGCTCTTCAATGCGCCGAGTCCGGTCGACCAGTCGAGCACTTCCACGGCAATCACGATCAAGGACACGACCACAAGTACCGAATCTGAGAACGACACGACCACAACGTCAGAACAGACCCCATCCACAACAGCCAAACCTCCAGAGGTCACAGCCCAGTCGACAACCACAACCGAAGCAGAATCCACCACAACGACCGCCTCAAATATCGACATCAGCCCCGCCTCGGTCTCGTTCCCAAGCAGCGTGACCTCATCAACACCGTTCACCGTCTCCGGACCACGATGCGGCGATCTCGTTCGAATCGTCCTACTTGACCCCGAAGGAGAACCGGCCTTCGACTCCGGACGACTCGAGGTCACCGCCACAGGATGGAGTGTTAGCCCCTCACTCGACGCTTCCACCGGAACCAGTTTCGAACTCCGAGTCGTCTGCGACATCGGCGATCGATCCACCCTCAACCTCGCAGAAACCATCACCATCAGCTAGCCCACCGACAAACCGGCTATTTGGTGCGATAGATCAGCGCCAACTCAAGTTCCGGAGAAACGAGTGTCCCACCGACGAAACCACCCCACTTCCGTCGATTCAATAGGGATACCCATGATCAGCCGAGACTTCCTTGCACTTCAGGGTCTTCTCTCGGGCCGAACTGAATGGCAAAGTCGAAGGGGGGCTCCCCGACCGTGGCATGTTCGATTGCGACTGCGTAAGTCCCGTTGACCTGAATGGTCAGACACTCCGATGATCCTCCAGGTGAGAACATTTCCGCGACTACTAACCCGGTTTCAGTTTGGGTGATGCCTTCGAACCGGAACCCGCACGGTCCGGGGGTGATGCCGTTTAGGGTTCGAAGCACAAGAACGCTCTCGGTCTCGAAGTCGACATCGGGCGGAGGTTCGGTGGTCTCAGGGAACATCGTCGCCCACAGGGTCTGTAGTTCGTCGGCGTCTGTGATGAGGTCCGGATCCAGTCCTGGGATCCATGCGGCCTTGGCCGAGCCGAGCCAACGCCAACCCGGGCCTGCTTCCAACTGCGGGCCGGGCTCCACGTAGTCGGCGGGGTCTTGGCCGCTGACGCACACCTCGTCGGGTTCAGCGATCGCCGCCAGAATTTCTAACGAAGGTTTGTCTAGGACGAAAAGGCCTACTTCGCTCGGCAGGCCACCGCCGCCTCCCCACGCAATCCCGGCGTCTATTGCCTGGTCCATGATCTCTTGGCGTCTTTGTGCGGAGACCTTTGAACCCCCGTCGGTCTCCGCAGAGCACAGCTGGAAGCCGGCGACAAGGTCAGCGTCGTTGCTGTTGGTGCATGCAGCGGCGGCGAAACCGATGACCATCAACGCTGTGATCAATCTCATGTGGTTGAGATCAATACAGCGGCGGCATCGCATTGCCGTCTTGCACTACGCGGTCCGACGTGTGGGATACGTCGGTCTGAAATCATACCCAACCGTACCTCTGTCTTGCGAGCCGTTTCGGACAGGGTCAGCACGGTGCAGGCTGGCCATGACTGCCCGAGTGGCCAACAACTCAGGGGCGGCTTGGCGCATGTGAGGCAGCCGCAGGCTGCGTAACAGTTCAACAACGTCATCAAC
>ENA-ORXM01001495-ORXM01001495.1-marine-metagenome-genome-assembly--contig:-NODE-1495-length-32552-cov-26.254873_pt1 | contig 32552 bp, 27 predicted proteins | sample MGYA00237867_ERZ511480 | MGnify/ENA primary metagenome ERZ511480 (study PRJEB26309, sample SAMN06266103) | marine metagenome | isolation source: Algal blade | place: United Kingdom:Sidmouth, United... | reverse complement strand
AATATTGATGGACAAATAAAAACTAACATTATTGTACCATATCGGAACCACCCGCATGGATTTTTTGAGAAATTTTAAAGAGAAATCTTACTTGATGACAACATCAGCAAACTGAATATTGTCTTGACCTGCGATTAGAAATCCCAACTTGTAATCTCCACTGTCAAATAAGTTTTTGCTTAACTTGACTTTTTTGGAATCTACCATAAGTTGAAATTCTAATGCACCACTTGCATTAAAAATCTGAACGTAAGAGATTGCTTCTTTAGTTGCAAACTCTATATTCCTTTGATTATTGTTATATGCAACGGTTGTAAAAATGTTTGTTTGATCAGCATTACTTAATGAAACAGATACATTTATATTTTCTAATACCTTAACGGTATTTTTAGGATCATTATTATTAGCAGAAGCAGTTGCGCTTATCGCTAAAAAAAGGATTAAGTTTAAGATTAATGTTTTCATAGTTTTGGCTTTTACACTTGTATAGTAAAGACAGATAATCCAGCTTCTCCCCTATGTTCTAAACCCTACAAGAAGACCTACAGACTACCTACAGCAACCCTACATATTAGAATATATCAGCGAGTTTATGTAGCCCATTTGACACTTATGCTATGATAAAGTCGGTAATAAATTTACAGACATAGGGGAAATTATATTTGGTATGTGAGGGTATAAAGGCAAATAATAGAATATAATGTTTAATATTAATTTTAACTTAATATTGATTGACTTTTGAATATGTTCTTGGTACATTTATAATGATACTTAATGAAGTATCGTTTTTGATAAATATTTATTCACTTTATAGAAAGATTTTTTATGGATATTAAAATTGAAAGAGGAGTAGAATTGAATGACAGTAATAATTATTTTGAAAACTATGCAAATAAGAATTTGCAAAAGATATTTTCAAAATACCCATTTTTAGAATCCATTAAAGTGTTCTTCCGAGGAGACAAGCACCCTACTAAAAAAGTAAAACTCCACGCAAGACTAAAAGGCAAAGATGTATTTGTAGAAGCATCAGGACCTAAGCACGATATCGCTCTGGATAATGCAGCAGCAAAGCTCAGAGCACAAGCTGAAAAATATAAAACAAAGCTCTATAGAAGAGCTTCTTAATGTCACAAGAAAAAGGGAATCATCAATGATGATTCCCTTTTTTTTATGCCCCATACATTTATCTTAATATAGGATATCATTTATAGGAGCAACAGAATCAGGTAATTCTTCTCCTAGCATCTACATTATATCAAACTCAATAGTCCAGCATAGAGCGATCACAGGTACATCATACTAAGTTGATATAGAATTGTCATTTCCTAAAAAATTAGCAATCTGTTGCTACTATAATTTTCAAAATGATCATAGATCTCACTATTTACAATTGATTATAGCATTGTAAGTTTCTTAAGCTACATTTGTAGCTTATCAATATTAAACATAACATTGAATTATCTTACATTAGAAAATATTACTAAGTCTTTCGGAGAGAAAGTACTCTTTGAGAATATAAATCTAACAATAGCCAAAGGTCAAAAAATAGCACTTATCGCTAAGAATGGTACAGGTAAAACAACACTTCTTAAAGTTATAGCAGGTACAGAGTCCGTAGAAGGCGAAAATGCAAAAGTTATAGTAAGTAAGGATATCGTAACACGATACCTGAAGCAGCAACCTAATTTTAATGATTCGGATACAGTAATAGAGGCCGCATTAGATTCTGAGAATCCTAAGATTCAAGCGATCAAAAAAATGCAGATTGCTAATATCTTAGGAGATGATAATCGCATACAAGAAGCCATCGTTGCAGTAGAAGATCTTAAAGCCTGGGACATAGAATCTCGTGTCAAAGAAATCCTTGGCAAATTAAATATCCATAAATTAGATCAGCCCATCAATGAATTGTCCGGAGGACAAAAGAAAAGACTATCCTTAGCTAAGATCTTAATAGAAGAGCCAGATTTTCTTATCCTCGATGAGCCCACTAACCACTTAGACATCGATATGATAGAGTGGCTGGAGTCTTACCTCACAGCTAAGAACTTGACTTTGTTTATGGTGACTCACGATAGATACTTTCTGGAAAGAGTCTGTACAGAAATTCTTGAACTTGATAATGGAATCTTACATGTATACAGAGGCAACTATTCTGAATACTTAGAGAAGAAGGATGCCAGAATGCTCAATGAAAAAAGTAACTTAGAAAAAACTAAAAAACTTTTTAAGAAAGAACTGGAGTGGATGCGTCGATCTCCTCAAGCTCGTACCACTAAAGCAAAATCGCGGATAGACAAATTCTATGACATCAAAGAGAAAGCACATAAGCAAGTCGCTGATGACGACATGACCATGAGTATAGATATGTCACGACTCGGCGGTAAGATCCTCGAAGCTCATAATGTGTCAATAGGTTTTGATGATTTGAACCTTATAGAAGGATTCTCTTATAAATTTAAAAAAGGAGAACGTGTCGGTGTTGCAGGAGCTAATGGTGCCGGTAAGACAACATTAATAAAAGTACTGACTAAAGAAATAGCACCTACAGGTGGAAAAGTTGTCATAGGAGATACTGTCGTATTCGGTCACTATCATCAAGATAATGATAGCCTTAATGAAGATATCCGTGTGATAGATAGCATAAGAGACATTGCAGAATATATCCCACTTAAGAAAGGACGCAAGATGACTGCAGAGTCCTTGCTTGAGAAGTTTCTTTTCCCAAGATCTCAGCAGCAAGTATATGTCAAAAAATTAAGTGGTGGAGAAAAGAGACGACTACATCTATTAAGAATCCTTATAACTAATCCTAACTTCCTTATTCTCGATGAGCCTACTAATGATCTCGATATTCTGACGATTAATGTTCTCGAAGATTTCTTACTCTCTTATGAAGGTTGTCTTCTCGTAACTTCTCATGATAGATTCTTCATGGATAAGTTGGTAGATCATATGTTTATATTAGAGGGAGATGGGAAAGTCAAAGATTATAATGGTAGCTACTCTGATTACAGAGAAGAAAAAAGGAAGGAACAGAATGCCAAATCCAAATCAAGCTCTGAATCGGCGCCAAAGAAAGAAGTAACTTCTAATAAAAATCCTCTCAGCAATAGTGAGAAAAAAGAATTCTATAATATAGAGTCTGACATCCAAAAGTTACAAAAGAAAAAGAAAACTGTAGAAGAAAAATTCTATGACACCTCTCTGACCCCAGATCAGATGACTGATCTATCAAAACAGATATCAGAAATAGAATCAAAAATAGAACAGAAAGAAAATCGATGGATGGAACTATCTGAAATGATGGAAGGATAATAACTCAGAATTAAATTCTTAAATAAAGATGGCCATAAAAGATTGATTCTATGGCGCAAAACAAAAAACCGCTAAGAAAGTTATCTCAGCGGCTTCATATTATATTATTCAGCTAGTAACTCTTAGAATAAGTTCTTAGCTTTATTTAATAAGTCGCCGGCATTACCACCTAAGAGTCCAGTAAGGCTACTTAGATCAAATGCACTGTCTTCTTCAGACTTAGACTCAAATTTTTCTTTCAGTCCAGCAACAAGATCTTGAGCAGTAGAAGCAGACTCAGTTTCAGCTTCTTCAGCACTCATACCTTTAGCTTGAAGTGATTCTTTTAATTTGCCTTTAACATTGTTTAGTATATCGCTACCTTCTCCTGCTTCTGCTCCACCACTAAATAATGCAGTAAGCTGACCAAGGTTTCCGCCTTTGATACTGTCCATTAATGCACCTACACCTTCTGAAGCGGCTGCATTTGTTGCTTCAGCATTAAGGCTGTTACCAGCCATTTTTTGCATTAATTTCTGCATAGCAACTCTTTTCAATTGTTCTAACATGTTTTGTTTTTGTTTAAATTAAATAATCTACTCTTTAGACGTAGGATTATTTGTTGTGTCACATTATAAAATTATACTTCATCACTCATTACCAAATGCATTGATATTATTAAGCTTAATAGTAAGCTTTCCTTTAGATATTAATGGTGCTGTCTCATCAGGTATAACCCTATAACCTAATACTTTACAGAGCAGATCTGGCATTCTATCTTCTCTTATAATTGCTGTCGTCTCGTCATTGTACTCAGCCATAATTAAATCTCCAAGTCTGTCTACCCAAAAGTTAAATACTATTTCTGTATCACTTTGATTTTCAAATCTTGCTGATTCTAAAATAGATTCTATGTTTCTATAAATTATAGGTCTATCGACAGGACTATGATTTTTTCCGCTATTCGATTTTACAAACTCTATTGCACTGTCGTAATCATTAAGCAAAAGTGTATCGTTAGCTAATTCTGCAATTCTATCTTGCTGCAAGCATCCGGACTCATAATTTATTACACGCTTGCTACTAATTCCGGAGTTAGTTTTTGTCGTTGAGCAAGAAATTGCAAACAATGCAATTATTAATGCTATAGTAAAGTATATTACTCTCATATTAAAAATTTCCCTTTTTCATAAATTAATTTTCCATCGCCATATATCTCACCTGACTCAGTCATATCGGTGATCATATCCCAGTGTATCGACGATGAGTTCATACCGCCTGTCTGCTTATAAGATTGTCCTACTGCCATATGTATCGAGCCACCTATCTTCTCATCGAATAAGATGTTTCTTGTTGCTCTCTGTATATTATAGTTAGTACCGATTGCGACTTCTCCAAAATATCTTGCCCCTGGAATTTCAAAAACATGATCCAAAACTTCCTTGCCTTGTTCTGCATCCCACTTTACAACTTCACCATTTTCTACCCATAGAGTGATGCCTCGTATATCTTGTCCCATGTATATAGATGGGAATGTAAAATGGACTTTACCATTGACACTATCTTCTACGGGACCAGAAAATACTTCTCCTGATGGCATGTTCGTCTGCCCATCAGAATTAATCCATGTACGGCCTGCTACAGAAAATTCTATATCTGTATGGTCTGCCTTATATCTTACTGTGTCTACTCCATCCATATATTCTTTGATACGTTGCTGATCCTTTCGGACTTTGAGCCATTCCCCTTCAGGGTTATCACTAAACAGGTGACATGCCTTAAATACGAACTCCTCATATTCTTCTAATGACATATTAGCTGCCTGCGCAGAGGCTTGAGTTGGGTACTGACATAATGATCTCTTAAGCGCCCCTGGAGCACTGCGATCAGCAGTTCTCTCGAAGTAGAGCGTATTAAGATGTGATAATGCCTTCGATCTGATCTTCCTATTTTCTTTATTGATATTATTAGTCTCATTAAGATTATAAGGAGCTCGGATATTTAGATATGCATCGAATTCTTCCATAGCTCGAGAGTGTAAAGTTGGTGCATGAGTCAATGCAAATTCGCTCCCTTCATTGAGTAGTATCCTCGATTGCTCTCGGAATGCAAAATCAACTTCTACAACAGCTCCTATCTTTACAGCTTGGCGGTAGATTTCTCTTACAAGCGGCTCTGCTAGTAGTGTAGTTGAGATATATAATTTCTCTTTGGCTTTAAGCTCAAGACTATAGTTGACTAACAGTTGAGCATACTTTGATATCATGGATTCCATAGAACGAAGATAGTACAATCGGAATTAATGGAAAGGTAAGGGGGTAAGGGGGTAAGGGGGTAAGGGTGTGAGGGTGTAAAGGCGTAAAAGTGTAAAAGTGTAAAAGTGTAAAGGTGTAAAGGTGTAAAGGTGTAAGGGTTTAAGGGTTTAAGGGTGTAAGGGTGTAAGGGTTTAAGGGTTTAAGGGTTTAAGGGTTTAAGGGTTTAATCTTTAAACTTATTTTCTGAGTACTGCCCTAAGTAATAAGCAATCAATATTGGAATTAATGATAAACCAATATATTTCTCTAAAAGTCCATAAAAACCTAACAGTACTAATATTGAAGTCGATATTAGAATGAATAATAAATCAAATGATCGCTTTTTCATGTTTCTCAAATTAAGTTCTTTGTGGGAATTATGAATTAACTTTAGCAGATTTAACTATGCAATCGAGTTGCTGCATATGATTTCTTTTCTTCTCACCGGGTGCAAGAATAAAAGTGTCGATATAGATAAGCTCTTTTTTTGCTTCATTGACAATGACATAGGTCACAAATGGGCCTCCTGTAAACTCTTGTGTCATCTCCCATACACCTCGTAGCTCTTTAGTATAGTGCCCATCTATTTCGGTAACATATTCGTATACCGGTAGATCTTCATTATTGATAATCATTAAGTTATCTTCTATGTCAGAAGTAACATATTTCTCACCAAATTTATTACGTAGATCTATGATAGCTTTTTTATCAAGTTGATTGGGGTTGTTGTATTTTAATTTTTGGAATACCATATGATAATCAGCTTGCTTACTTCCTCTTCTTAGCCACAGTAGATTATTCAACGAGTCATATCTTGCAGTCTCATACTCGACAGGTATTTCTACATCGATTCCAAACTGCTCAGATACTTTTCTTGTTAAGCCTTTGTTTTCTTTTATACCAAAAGAAATCGCTTTCAATTTCTTAAGATCATGTTCATTTATCTTACGGGCTAATGTAGGGTAGGATTTCTTAATAGAAGACTTGAGCGAATCTTGGTTAGCACCAAATAGGTATACAAGCAGTTGTCCTTTGGCCCATTTGTTTTTACCCATAGAGGAGAAAGGCGTACCGTATTTTAGTGCCGAGTTATACTTCTCATCACCCATATCTTTCTTAAGTAACTTTGCCGTAGGTGATTCTGTATCTGATAGATCAGCCAGAAATGCATATGTTCTTAACTCCTTTCTTACAGCACTTGCCGATAGCTCCTGAGGTGTGTAATGCTTAAGATCAAAGATAGGTTCTGGAGTTGGTAGAATAGGATATGCTGATTCAAAATAATAACGGAAAGTATCGCCAACACTCCCGATCCATAAATCTTCATCAGCTACGACGATAATTTGATTAAGCTTACCTAAAGCCGGATTCTTAGAGTCAAGTTGCTGAGCAACCTCACTATTACACGAGGATAGCAATAGAGCTATAACTAATATGTATAGGATTCTAATCATATATTTCTAAAAATAGATAATTTCTGTAGTACATAGATGCTTACGACCTCTGTTTTGGTGTAAACTGGGAATCTTATTATTATAACTTAGTATGGAAGTCCAGAAAATTAGAGACTTATAACAGGCCTGCTATAACCTTATCTTCTGTGATACCCTCAGCTTCCGCCTTATAATTTCTTACGATACGGTGTCTTAATACATACTTAGCTATCGCCTTAACATCATCGATATCTGGTGAGTACTTACCATGTATAGCTGCATAAGTCTTAGCCCCCAATACAAGATACTGACTTGCTCTCGGACCGGCACCCCATGCAATATAGTTATTGACATCTGCAGTAGATCTTGCTGTATTAGGTCGAGTCTTAGTCGCTAATGATACAGCGTATTCTAGCACATTATCAGCGATAGGAATCTTACGTATGAGTTGCTGATAAGCAAGAATTTCTTCTCCAGTAAGTATACTTCCTAATGTTACATTATTATCTGTAGTGGTTGCTTTTACAACTGCTAATTCTTCTTCATAAGATGGATAGTCCAATGGTATGTTAAACATAAATCTATCTAACTGCGCTTCTGGTAGTGGATATGTCCCTTCCTGCTCGATAGGATTCTGTGTCGCTAATACAAAAAATGGTTTCGGCAAGACATGCTTCACACCACTGACTGTAACATTCCTTTCTTGCATCGCCTCCAATAGGGCCGCTTGTGTCTTAGGTGGTGTCCTATTGATCTCATCCGCTAATACGATATTAGTGAATAATGGACCTTTGTTAAATTTAAAATTTCTACTCTCATCAAGTATCTCAGAACCCATTATATCTGAAGGCATCAAATCTGGCGTAAACTGGATTCTCTTAAAATCTAAGTCTAAGACTTGAGATATAGTACTCACAAGTAGCGTCTTGGCTAATCCTGGTACACCGACAAGTAAACTGTGTCCGTTACTGAATAGAGATATAAGAACCGTCTGTACGACTTCTTCTTGTCCAATGATAACCTTACCGATTTCTGATTTTAATCTTTTATAGGCTGATGACAACCCATCTACTGCTTCTTTATCGTTCTGAAAATTCAAACTCATCTGTTATTGTCCTTATCAAATATTAATAAAAGCCCCAAAAATAAGCATACCATAGTATAAATGCTTATCGGCATCTAATTATTGCCACAACAGCTTAGGCGGTATCATGATTCTGCTGTTTTAGAATATTAAAACTTTACGACTTTCTGAGTCTTATAGATACCACTATCATCCCTCAATGAGATAATGTACAATCCTGAGTTCATGGTGTACATATTGTATTTATTAATGCCCATATTAAGGTGAGATTCGATTAGTTTCTGGCCCGTCTGTGAGATTACAATCATAGAATTCTGACCTTTTCTATCAGACGGTATATCTATAACCAAGTTACCATCAGTAATATAGATGACACTATTATCCTCAGTGAGGCCATCTTCTGTATTGCTTAATAGATTCCTTAGGCCATCAAAAAATGCCAATGCTCGTGATGCCGCTGGAAACACACATTGCGTATGATTAAGTGGATTAGCATCTGTATCAGCTCTTACAGCCATGGCGCTACTTCCATTACTTTGCATAACTGATTCTGCAAGTATGGCATTCTCGAATGTGACTTGATCATCTCCCTCACAATAGTACATAGCTGTCGGTGCTACCGGAGCCCAATCATAAGTATCATTATCTGCTAAAGCCACAGAGAAAGGGTGTGCAGGATCTGTCAGAATACTATTAAGAATGTCTGGCTGTAATAGATCTTTTGGTTTTGTAGAGCCCGTATTAGCAATTAACATATTAAGCAACCTATCATTTAACGTCCATAGATCGATCTCCTCATCTCTGAACTGTACAATACTTGGAATATACTCAGGTAAGAATACTTCTTCTAATGTGATCATACCGACTGTATTAGGATAAGCTACTTGATATCCTAATGTCAACCAAGCAATATATGCTACCGTATTATAGTCCATGTCTCCAAGAGTAAAATCTATCATACTCTCAGAAATACTATATGGACCAGACATAGGAGCTGATCCTGTAACTGTAAATTCACTAGGAAAATCAGTCTCTAATACTCTATGCAATGCCATAGCCGCGTGACCTCCTTGAGAATACCCAGTTATAAAAACCTCATCGGTAAGATCAAACTCTCCAAATGAATCATCAGAATCTAACTCTCGAGCTGCTCTCATCATGTCTACGCCTGCTGATGCTTCCGTAGCAGCATGGACGTATGGATGCACTCCTGGAGAATCCCCAAGTCCTAAATAGTCAGGTGCTACAACGACATATCCTGTTCCTGCAAGAATGACTGGCAGTATATATCCTCCCATAAGATTAGAGGGTACATCCTCTCTGCCTCCTACTGTCCCATGCTGATAACATGATAATGGAAATATTGTCGTCCCATCTTTAGGTATACACAGAAGTCCGGAAGCGATACTTGATTGTCCATCCACATCAGGAGTATTATAAGTAATCTTATAAAGGTCTACGTCATAAGATGCAGTAATTTGACCTAAAGTTATTGCGTTAATATTAGCAGCTGTAAGCGTCCGCAGATAAGATGCATTTTCTAGAACTTGAGCGAATATTATTTGTGTTGTCAGTAAGAACACTACTGCTGATATAAATCTTTTCATTATGGACAAGTATATTTTTTCGAAGTATAAGGTGATTCAAAGCTTGAAAGTTACCATTTTTAGGGTGAATTAAAATACTTTTGAGCTTAAACCTCAAGTTAATTAAGCTTGATTGACTATAAAGTCTATTTTGAGAAGGGTTTATTTCGTTGATGCCCCATCATTAATTAACTCAAAAAATAAGCTATGGTTTAACAAATTTTTGAGTTTTGTGAAAACCATTATCTCCGCTTATTATTGCAATGTAAATACCAGAATTTACTTTAGGTAATAAGACTTTATGAATATCAGTTTTAAACTTACTTTGATAAATATTTTGGCCTGTAATAGAATTGATGGATAAGGTATATTCTACATTAGGTTTTTGTAGCATTTTAATTACTAATTTCTCATTCTCAAAATGGAAATTGATATCATTTTCATTAATTAAATCATGATTATTTGTAAGAAATCTAACTTCTTTGAAATAATTAATTGACTTTTTTACAGAGGGTAAAATACATTCTTTATGAGATAATGGAGCTCTCTCAGAATCTACTTGGATAGCATTTATTCTACTACCGTTATCTCTCATTACCTCTTCGGATACTATCGCATTTTCATAGGGCACTTTCTCGTCACCTAAGCAATAATACATATTAGTATTCGCTTTGGGTGCCCAATCATAGATATCATTATCTCTAAGCGCTATTCCAAAGGGATGCAAAGTATCTGTCATTATACTATTAAGAACGCCAGGTAATAATAAGTCTCTCGGTCTTGCTATACCGAATTCCATTTTAAGTTGATTAACAAAGCCCTGTTCTAACTCGCGGAGTGTCAAATTGCCATCGAAATAAAATTGTATAAAAGGAACAAATATTGGTCTAAACAATTGATCAAGAGACCCCAGAGGGTACAAATCTTTATAATCTAAATACAGTCTAACAAGATAATTTAATGGAGTATATTCTATATCTCCATGCGTATAATCCATCATAACATCCGACATGTCATAAGGTCCCGACATTGCAGAAGATGCTATTATTTTAAATTCATCAGAGAATTCAGATTCTATCATTCTCTGAAGTGCCATAGTACCATGTGCTCCTTGCCCATAACCTGCAAGGTATACATCAGTTGATAATCCATAGTTGAAATAAAAATTTTCACTTCCGAGCTGTCTCGCTGCTCGCATAAGATTAATTGCAGAAGTAGCTTGAGTTGCTGAATGTAAGTCTGGAAATTCTCTATTGTAATCAGGCATAACAACAACATATCCTAAACCTGCATAAATTCTTGCTATTCTCCCAAAAGAAAATAGATCATTTTCGCCTTCTTTTAATAGATAGTCTTCACCATTCTGAAAACATAAAAGAGGACATGAATCACAAGGTTTATTGGGTATTAAAACTAATCCCGAAGTATAACTTTCAGTGCCATTGTCATCAGTAATACGAGATTCTAAATGCAGAACATTAACATTATAATCTACAATTATATCATCATCACTTAAAGCATTAATGTCTTCTATATCATAGGAAGTGAAGTAATAATAATCATTTACAATCTGAGCAAGTGAAATCTGATTACTCGTTAAAAGAAATACGAAAACTATTCCAAATTTCATACAGTGATAAATATTTAAGTCAAAGAAAACATTTATCGAAAGTTACCATTTTTAGAGTGAATTAAAATACTTTTGAGCTTAAACCTTTGTTAATGAAGTCTTTTCAAGTTTGTATTCTTTTTATATCATGCTTATTGCTGTACTCTTGTGTCCCTGAGTCAAAAAAAATACTCACTGAAGTAGAGCTTACACCATCTGACCCCACTGTTATAAAGATAGGAGCTCATCAGTATCAGGAACGGACCGATAGCCTACTAGTGTACCTGTCTGATCCTAACCCGACTTATCGATACATCGCTGCAAGAGCATTCGCATCACATCAAGATAAAAATGCTTTAGATAGCCTTTATAATCTATTAAGTGATCCTGTAGTCAAAGTCAGATCTATGTCTGCATATGCCATAGGTCAGATAGCTGATGCCAGCTCTAAAGACAAGCTCATCGCTAACTTCAGACAGACAGATACCATGTCTGTAGATAATCAGGGTAATGCCAGCATCTTACACGCATTAGGTAGAATAGGTGATATCAAATTAGCTAACCAGATGATTACTGCTCAGAACTATAGAGACACAGATACACTGCTGTTATTAGGAAGAATGCAGAGTCTATATGAATATGCACTTAGGGGCATAACGAGCCCAGAGATCACACAATTCTGCATCAATACAATACGTAAAAAAAACTTAGACAGTAGAATAAGATTCTATGCAGCACATTGCCTATCGAGAACATCAGAGATAGATATTGATAAGATAAAGTTTCAGATAGCTGAAGCCATGGTAGAAGAAAATGATACTAATATAAAAATGGCCTTAGCTTCTGCACTAAGACATACTGATGATAAAGAGATACAGACAACCCTAATTAATCAATTAGAAATCGATACTGATTATCGTATCAAGTGTAACATAATAAGGACATTAAAAAATTACAGCTACATAGAATCTGCTGAAAAAATAATAGCATTACTCGAAGATGAAAATAATCATATTGCCTTAGTCGCAGCAGAATACCTTGGAGATAACGGCAGTAAAGATGATGTCTCCTTGTATAGAAAGTATGCAAAGGACACCGTCAACTGGCAATTAAACACTTCGCTATACAAATCGATTTTTAAGTTGCTACCCTACTATTATTCTAAGACTATCAATGCTACAAGATGGCAAGTCCAACAAGCCATTAAAGCTGAAGATGATACACTTGCAATATCACATTATATACAATCTCTCGGCAATGACCCAGGCAGCTACGAATACCTCATTAATTATGCTAAAGAAAATTCAAATACAACCATCAGAACAGCTATCACCTCTGCACTGACACAAATGCTTGCTTCAGAAAATTTCAATGGAACATTCCAAGGGTTTGTAGCTTTTCATAGAAGGAAAATATTCGAATACCTATTAACACAAATGGAGATCGGCGATGAGGGCATGACAGGGTTAATAGCTGACGCCATAGCTAATGAGAACACAGGACTTTTACCACTTATCGATAGCACTCAATTTCTGTTTGATGCTATCGACAGACTGAATGCACCTGGTCAGATAGAAAGCATCAATGCTATTGAGAGAGCCATAGCTAAGACAAGAGGTGTCAATAATCCTATACTCACTAAAGCAGAAACAACGAAGCTACCTGATTGGTCACTTTTAGAAAAATATGATACTTCTACTAAAGTCGTTGTCAAAACAAATAAAGGTCCATTTACAATAGAACTATTATTAGAAGAAGCACCAGGTACAGTGCTTAATTTCATAGAGCTTATCAACAACAATTTCTATGACGAAAAAATATTTCATAGAGTCGCCTCTAACTTTGTTATACAGACAGGTAGTCCTAGAGGAGACAACTACGGTGGTATGGATTACGTTATTAGATCAGACCTAGGACCGATGCAGTATAACGATGCAGGTTATGTAGGTATGGCAAGTGCCGGTAACGATACAGAATCGACGCAGTGGTTCGTCACACATTCTCCGACACCACACCTTAACGGAAAATATTCATTATTCGGAAAAGTGACGGAAGGGATGGATATCATACACAATATAATGTTAGGAGATAAGATTCTCGATATTATCATAGTACAATAAGTAATTTCAATTAAATTCGTTAATTATTAAATATGTAGGCGTCCACGTCGACGAAAGCCAGATTCAAGATAGATATATGAAAACAACACCATTAACACAAGAGCATATTAACTTAGGTGCAAGAATGATGGAATTCGCAGGATACAATATGCCTGTAAGCTATTCTGGTATTAATGAAGAACATACTACAGTAAGAGAGAAGGTCGGACTATTCGATGTATCTCATATGGGACAGTTTTTTATAAAAGGTGACGAAGCGATTGATCTTGTACAGAAAGTAAGTTCTAATGACGCATCAAAACTGGTCGTAGGCCAAGCGCAGTATGCTTGTTTTCCTAATAATAAAGGTGGTATCGTCGATGATTTTATCACATACAAATTATCTGATGATGAATATATGCTCGTCGTCAACGCCTCCAATATCGAGAAAGATTTCTCTTGGATATCAGAAGCTAATACATACGATGCTAAGCTGACTGACAAGTCAGATGACATGGCATTACTCGCATTACAGGGTCCTCTTGCTAATACCGTATTACAGAAATTGACTTCCGTCAAAGTAGATCAGATACCATACTACTATTTTGGTACAGGAGAAGTATGTGGTATAGAAGATGTAATCATATCTGGTACAGGCTATACAGGATCTGGAGGATTTGAATTATATGTAGATAATAAATCTGCCGTTCACATATGGAATGAGATTCTAAAAGCTGGTGCAGAAGAAGGTATCCTTCCGATTGGATTAGGCGCCAGAGATACACTGAGATTAGAGATGGGCTACTGTCTCTATGGTCATGAAATTAATGATGAAACATCCCCCATAGAAGCCGGCTTAGGATGGATAACAAAAACTAAAAAAGAAAGTCATTTTTTCTCAAAAGATATCTTTACCAAACAAAGAGCTGAAGGCACAAGCAGAAAATTAGTAGGATTTAAAGTTGATGACAAAAGAGTACCCCGTCAAGGTTATGAGATTGTCGACACCGATGAAAATATTATCGGTGAAGTGACATCTGGAACATTCTCTCCATCACTCGATATTCCGATTGGCATCGGATACGTACCTAAATCATTATCAAAAGTAGGTCAAGAGATAGGTATAAAAATCAGAAAGAAAATATTGAAAGCTGAGATCATTAAGATGCCGTTCTATGAAAAGTAGGACTGATGAGTCGATGTCAATGTCAATGTCAATGTCAATGTCACTTCTTAATGATATCTCTTAAATCCAAGACTTGACTCATAATCTCCACCTTCTTAACTCCTCCATTAATAATCTCCATCACCATAATTATGTAGCTTTATGATGTATACAAGTAATTTTTGACATTAAGTCACAACTTTATACGTAGTAATATCATTAATAAGACTACAATAATCGATAGTGAAAGATTTTCAAGAAGCAAAAAGCTACTTTATAGCAAGTTGGGGTGAGCTCGGAATTAACTGGGGGATCAATAGGACCATGGGGCATATACATGCGCTACTCCTTATAAGTCCTAAGCCATTAGGTGCTGACGAGATCATGAATGAACTTAAAATATCTCGTGGTAATGCTAATATGAATCTAAGAGCACTGCTTGACTGGGGACTCATATACAGAAGATCTCAAGCAGGCGAACGCAGAGATTTTTTTACTGCTGAAAAGGAGCTGTGGGATGTGTTTAAGAAAACCCTCGAAAAAAGAAAAACTAAAGAGCTTAATCCTATGCTCGATATGATCAGAAAAATATCTGATGTACCATCTAATGATGCAGAATCTAAAGAATTTAATAAGCTTGTCAAGGAGCTCGATGCCATATCCTCTGCCGCTAACAAAGCATTAGATAAAATTATAGAATCAAAAAGTAACTTGCTACTCAACACCTTCCTTAAGGTTATGAGATAAACTATCTCAATTTCATATTAAATAATTCCTATGGGTGCAACATGTTCCGTATACTTTACTCTTCACCTAATATATCCAAGAATAAGAAATACCATCTACACATTAGAATGTCGCATGTATTCCGCTGAAATTAGCTAATCTCTGCGTTAAAAATACTCTTCATTACGTGTGCTGCCCACGGCGGTAGCTGCGGCTATGAGTCAGCCCACCCACTTTCGTGGTTCACTTTTTTCGAGTATTGTCATATTCGATTCGTCTGCAACGAAATCATTCGTTCATGCCTTAATCTTAACAAATTCTCTTCTATAATCTTATCCGACACCTTTAAATTTAATTGGTGTAAGTTAGGATCATATTTCTGATCTAAAGATTGCTTTATTTTAAAAATGATAAGCGGTAATGAGACGTAAAAAATAGTCTTGATATATAACAAATAAAAAAAGGTGCCGATCATTGATCAACACCTTTCAGAATTTATTGTATGATTAAGAATGACTAAGCCACTCCCATATCTTCTCTAATCTTATTTAAAGCAGATCCTGATCTGACCCATTCTATCTGAGCTTGATTGTAAGTATGATTAACCATAAAGGCATCTTCAGTACCATCAGCATGTGATAGTTTTATTTTCAATGGTGTATCTGGTGCCATCTCATCGAAACCTACAATAGTGATCTTATCATCTTGTCTTACTTTATCATAATCTGCCTTATCTGCAAATGTCAAAGCTAACATTCCTTGCTTCTTAAGATTAGTCTCATGTATTCTCGCAAATGACTTAACAATTACAGCATTGACACCTAAGAATCTTGGCTCCATCGCTGCATGCTCTCTTGAAGATCCTTCTCCCAGATTTTCTTCTCCGAATACGACAGTACCAATACCGGCTTTCTGGTATGCCTTAGCAGAATCAGGCACAGGACCATATTCTCCAGTCGTATGATTAAGGACAAGATTTGCTTTATCATTAAAGTAATTGATAGCGCCAGTGTAGCAGTTCTCAGATATATTCTCTAAGTGACCTCTATAAGTCAACCATGGTCCAGCCATAGAGATATGATCCGTCGTACACTTCCCTTTTGTTTTGATCAATATTCTCATGTCAGTGACATCCTTTGCCGTAATAGGCGTAAAAGGCGTCAATAATTGTAGCCTATCAGACGATGGATCTACTTTCACCTCTACTTTACTTCCATCTTCGGCAGGTGCTTCATATCCTCTATCTTCTACTGCAAAACCATTAGGCGGTAATTCGAATCCTGTAGGCTCGTCAAACTTAACTTGCTCACCTTTATCATTAGTTAAGGTATCTGTCATCGGATTAAAATCCAATCTACCTGCTATAGCAATAGCTGCTACAATCTCTGGTGACGCTACGAATGCGTGTGTCGATGGATTACCATCTGCTCTCTTAGAGAAATTTCTATTAAATGAATGTATAATACTATTCTTAGGTGCATTCATAGGATCTTTGTATCTCGCCCACTGTCCGATACATGGTCCACATGCATTAGTAAATATAGTCGCATTCAGATCTTCAAATATCTGTAATATACCATCTCTCTCAGTCGTGAATCTCACTTGCTCACTACCTGGATTGATACCAAATTCTGCTCTAGTAGTCAGCCCTTTATCTACAGCTTGCTTAGCTATAGAAGCTGATCTTGATAGATCCTCATAAGAAGAGTTAGTACATGATCCTATCAGTCCCCATTCTACATCTAATGGCCAGTCATTCTCAGTGGCCTTATTAGTCATCTCCTTACCAACGTTAGTAGATAGATCCGGTGTGAATGGTCCATTAATTAATGGCTTTAATTCATCTAAGTTTATTTCTATAACTTGATCGAAGTATTTATCTGGATCTGCATAACATTCAGCATCAGCAGTAAGATGTTCTTTTACTGCCTTAGCAGCATCCGCTATATCTGCTCTATCTGTAGCTCTTAAGTATCTATCCATACTATCATCATAGCCAAATGTAGAAGTCGTCGCTCCTATCTCAGCACCCATGTTACAGATTGTACCTTTTCCAGTACAACTTAAGTTGATAGCACCATCTCCGAAGTATTCTACGATAGCTCCCGTTCCACCTTTTACAGTTAAGATATCAGCTACTTTTAAGATAACATCTTTAGGAGATGACCATCCTGATAATCTACCAGTTAATTTAACACCTATTAATTTTGGATTTTTTAATTCCCATGGCATTCCTGCCATAACATCTACTGCATCAGCACCACCGACTCCGATAGCAACCATTCCTAATCCTCCCGCATTAACGGTATGGCTATCTGTCCCGATCATCATTCCTCCAGGGAATGCATAGTTCTCAAGTACTACTTGGTGTATAATACCTGCTCCTGGCTTCCAGAATCCGATACCATACTTATCAGAAACTGATTCTAAAAAATTAAAAACTTCATTACTTGTGTTGATCGCATTCTGGAGATCTGCATCAGCACCTATCTTAGCTTGGATCAAGTGGTCACAATGCACTGTCGATGGAACGGCAACTTTATCTTTACCAGCCATCATGAATTGTAATAAAGCCATCTGAGCTGTTGCATCTTGCATCGCTACTCTATCTGGTCCATAAAAGACATAATCTTTACCACGACCATAATTCTTTAAAGGAGAGTCTGCATGTAAATGAGAGTACAATATTTTCTCAGATAATGTCAGAGGTCTTTTGAGTTCTGCTTTAATTTTTTCGATTTTGGAAGGAAGGCTCTCGTAGTGCTTACGAATCATGTCAATGTCAAATGCCATATTAGTAGGTTTTTAATTTATGAGTTGCAAAAATAAAGATTGCAATTAAGAAAAGCTTGTGAGCTATATAAAAATAACGTTATCACAAAACGAAAGTTCGACACCCACACATATCCATAAAGTACTGATAATGTGATACTTAAGTTTTATTTCAAAAAAAATAAAGAAAGTCTGTAATTATTTTGCTTTCAGGAGTACTAATTAGATGAACTTAAAGCAATTGAAACTATATAATAATAAATGTCTGAGTCACAGGAAATAGAGTATATATCACAGATAGAAATGCATAAAAGCATCATCTACAAGGTCATAGAACTCTATGTGGATGATGCCGAGGATAAAAAAGATATGTATCAGGAGGTGCTGCTACAAGGATGGAAATCCTACAGAAACTTTAGGCGTGATTCTAAATTCAGTACATGGTTATATAAAGTTGCGCTTAATACGGCGCTGACATTCAGAAAAAAGCAAAAAAGAATTATCACTGCAAATGTGATAGCATCACATACTGACCATCAGGCTGATGAAAATCACGAATTACTATTTAAGGTCATAAAGAAATTAGATGATATTGAAAAAATGATAATCACACTCCATCTTGATGGATACAAGAACAAAGAAATTGCTGAAATCACAGGTATGACATCTAACAATATCAATGTCAAACTCTATAGACTCAAGGCCCATATTATCGAAAGATTTAAACTGCTATATCATGCATAAAAAAGACATTACAGATAATAACATACAAGAGTTCTGGCTAGAACTCTCCGAGAAAAAATTCAATAACAATCAAATACAAAAAGAAGATATTATGAAAGCTATTACGAAAGAATCACACTCTGATATTTCTATTCTCAAAAAAAGACTGAAGTACAAACTATTCTACTGTATAGGATTCGCGATTTTATTTCTGATTCTATTATTATTTAATTTATCGAATCCAGACTTAACAATTCTCTTTGGCTTTTCAATTACTGCTTACGCAATTGCATTTATTCCAATGTATATGAATTACAGAAAAGTAGACGATGGCCTTTCTCAGGATGAAAACATATTAGAAACAATGAAACGTAATCTCGATACAATTACATCTGTCCTCAGAATCGAAAAACTGTGGGGAATGATATTTTTTATACCTGCCGTCATCGGAGGCATTCTATTAGGAAGTGTACAATCTGGCATGAGTCTCATGGATTGCTTTTCAGATACAAGATTACTTCTGACCATGATAGGCGTAAGTATCGTCTTAGTACCTTTAATGACATGGGGATCTAACAAGGCCAATAAGAAAGCTTACGGAGGACTCATAGAAAATCTGAAAAATAATATTGTGAGGCTGGAGACTATTGGGTAAAAGGACCTGAGCAAAGAAGATTAAGTAATCTCTTCCTTGCTTGAGCTCTTTACAATTAAAACCCATAAGCATATCCTAAGGAAATCGAACTTCGTCTTTGTCCACTATATATAGATGTATCGTTTTCAGATCTTACTAATGCTGAGGATCTAATAACAAGATGGCCTGCACCAAGTGGATATCTATAACCAATATCAATAGCACCTCCGATAAAGCTAGTGTATTCTTGATCTCCAAATTCTAATTTGTCGCCTATTGCTAAAGCATAAGAAACTCCAAAAGCTAAATTCCATCGCTTACGTTTTCCAAAGTGCCAATTAGCCTGAATAGGAAAGCTCACAAATTCTTGCTCTAAGACTTTCGATGATAAGAAAACTGTTCCTTGAGGTGAAGTGACTCTTATACCAAACAATGATCCACCCATCCTATCCTTGACAATCCCACTACGTATACTCCACGTATCATTGAAATAATAATTACCTATGACTCCTAATGAGTATGTACGTAGATAAGCTGCCATAGGCACATTACCATCTATAAAAGTTGATTGCGAGTATCCTACGAATGGCTCAATGGTAAAACCAGATGCAATGCGACTATCTTGGCCAAAACTTTGAAGAATTGTCAAGAGGAAAATTGCAGAATATAAAATGACTCTCATGTATGATTAATTTAGTATAATAATAAAATTAGATAAGGATAGAGGAATGAACAGGTATATTACCTATCCATTCCTTGACCATGATGGATGTAAGTCATCCATTTTCTTATGGTATTATATAAAAATCTATTATGATTACATTCTGACATATTCTGCTGTTCTATCACAATCAGAGACGCCATCTTTGACTGTTATTCTATCTCCATCAATATCGATCGTACTACCATTACAGTCTCCTGTAGAGTCACATAAGATAACACTTACACCAGTTCTGGACCATGTTCCATTATCAGTGAGATCATTTATGACATCACCATTATAAGTGACGTTACCTACATTTCTATAAGTACCATCTTCACTAAATGTGATTACTCCTGTGGTGCATAGAGGTAAACCTTGCAAATCGGTACATCCATTATCATCAAAGAAGAAACTTTGGTTATCATTAGGGTCGGCACAGTTAGTAAGTGAGACTTCTTTTTGTACCCAGCTCCCTACTAATTCATCAGGGTCATCGCCGCAAGAAGACATAGAGAATATGCATATAGACAACAATCCATAGATAGCTGTATGCTTTAATAATTGATTTAGATTCTTAGTCTTGGATAAATTAATTTTGCTTAACATGGTCAAATATTTTTTATTAATTAATGTATTTGACTGGATAAGACGAAACAGAAATTCTAACGTGAACTATATATCCTTACTTTTTTTTCTGTATAGATTAAAAAAGAATAAAATAGCAATTAATATGGACGCCGACAGCAATAAGTTTCTAAGCAAGTTATCACTTGATGACTTAATCTGAGTAGCTCCATAGTAACTGTATCCTGACCAAAAGTAAGGATGAGCCTGTACTTCTGAGCAGTTATTAAGATAGTTAAGCTTTGCATTCTGTAATGATACAGCTGGTGGATGCTCCTCATTAATGCCCCTTAAGAAATCAGGTATTATACTAGAAGAACTTTTATCATCGATTAACCAATTAGTCAATACGATATTAGGGCATGATGCTAACTGAAAAGCACGAGCTATACCTAATATTGATTCTCCTACAATATTCTCTCCTACATTAGTCTCGCATGCACTTAGAATAACGAGATTATTATTTAATTCTAATCGAGCAATTTCGTCAAGATGTAATCTGCCATCTTCTTCACTTTCAATACTGGGTTCGAATTGTAGATAAGTATCATATGGCTGATTACTGATCACTTTAGTATGCATAGCTAAGTGTAATATATGACTGTTGCTGGCATTAGCTTTGAACTGTAACTCTGTAGCATCCTCTGCTATGTAATGCTCTCCATCTAATAACTCACTTGATTTCAGGACCTCAGAAATATTATATAACAACTGGGAAGAACTGATATCACTTCTTGTAACCAACATATCCATCGAATCAGGATCTACAACAGTAGTGTATGATGGCGCAAATCCAATATAATTCTGATTACTCTTATATCCTCTATGTTCTGTAAGTGTTTGATAATGACTCATAGATCCGCAATAATTGATAGAACTTTTCGTCATTAGATATGGGAGAGAACGGTAATCAGCAGTGCCATCTACATTATCATATAACAATATCCCAAAAGGCAAATGAACTAACTTATTATCTGGTATTATTGTCAACGAGGTTGAATTGATAAATGTATCACCAATAAGCTGAACGTAAAGTGCTCTACTTAAATTTATAAACTCCCTCTTTTCATCAACATAATCAGCTTCAGATAATTCAGACATTGGTGTCTTAACTAATTGCTCGATTTTGAGTAATTGATTTTCTATATCGGAGATATCAATGTCACTATAGTCTATACCTTCTTTATCTATATTCAACTTATGTAATATCGAATCTCCCCAATGGTATATTATAAATGTACGATCTTCTTCAGCTGTAATCTGCTGGCATTCTTGCAGAGTGGTTACCCTTTGGTCATACCTGCTATTGTAATAATCAGGATAATCTTGCTTTAGCGAATCTATGAATGATTCTTTTCGTTTCTGTATTCTATAGAGATTCTGCTGATTGATTTCTTTTATACTATCTGATACTTCGGATTGATTAATAAACTTGTTATAATTTTCTTCATAAGAATAAAGGATATCCTTTTCTTGGTCTAATACAACTAAGGGCAAGTTTGTTTTCGACAAGGCAGCTTCTCTTATCTGTTGTCTGTCAAGAATTAATGATTTACTTCTTTCTATGCATTCGTAAAGTAGCGTTAAGTATTTCGGGTCATTTGTTAGCTTGTATTGAGTAGCTAATTTATTGATAGACCAATTGTAGAATGCTCTTACTTCGGATTGAAGTTCTTTTTCTGAAGTCTCATAAAAAACTTCTGATCTTAATTTCTTAATTAATTGTAAGCCATAGTTTATTTTATCGATAAGTAGGGATTGATTATTGCTAAGAATTGATTCTAATTTTAAGTGAGTAAAAAAATTGATATATGCTTCATAGTAATTCCCATTAGGAGGATTAATATTTTTGGGCTCGGCTTTTTCGTACAGCATAAAGCCTGACATTTCTAATAGTTCGTTAACCAATTTTTGACAAGAATCTAACCGTCCAATTTTTTGATTCACTTTAAATAGTTGTTTAATTATAGGAGCTTTTGATATCAGATTGTATTCACTATCAGAACTAGCAATACTATATGAATCCAAAGCGTGCTCAAGACTTTTTTCATAGTCACCCTTTTCATAATATAATCTGGATAGGGATTCATTATTATCTACGAAAGCTCTGATATTCAAACTTGAATCTTTCTTAAGAATCTCTGCAGTCATCTCAAAGTATTTTCCTGCCTTATCGTAATCAATATTATCTAAAAGGAAATTTCCATATGAAATATATTGAGTAGTGATGAAGTGGGTGTCATTACCTTTGTATTTTAGTGCAGATGTAATTGCTTTATTATGATAATAGTCTGCTTTGACAAGTAAGCCTATTTTGTCATAATTGCTTGCTATATGTGAGTAAGTATTAGCCAAGCTATAACCTAATCTATCAAGATTATTTTCTTTAAAATTTTTTGACTTTAAGAGATAATTAAGTGCTGTTTTTGTATCTCCCTTTTTTGAGTAGACGATCCCTACATTAGATAGGAATATTGGCAGATTAACCCCTTTACACCATGCATTTTTATTGCAGTAATTTATAGCATTTTCTAAATAAAGTAATTGGTCATTTACGTTCTGTGCTGACATTGCTTTGGAGTTGTATACTATTGCGATTTTGTCACTTCTACCAGATTTTAATACAATACTAAATGCCGAATCGATGTATACTTGGGAGAGCTTATATTTTCCCATTCTTTCGTAAAGAGTTGATATTCTATTGTATTGACTATCACCTTTTAGAGACACATCACCTTTTTCATCTCGTAAAACATTTAAGGCTGCAAAACTGTACTCTAAGGCCTTCTTACTATCGCCCATCTCATTATAGGTCATAGCTATTAGATCTAAAGCGCTATAAATCAAATTATGATTTTTTTTAAGAATCTGAGTTGCTTGCTCTGCCGTCTCAATTGCAAGTTCTAAGGCTTCTTTATGCTTTCCCTGATTTCTATAAACCGAAGCTAATGAATACTTGCTATTTAATATGCTTTTTTTAGGAATCGGGTTTATCCTTTCTCTTACCTCAATAGATTTCAAAAAAAACTTCTCTGTATTCTTATAGTCAAATACACTTTTATAAGCATAACCAATACAAATGTACTCTCTTGCTATAAGATTTAAGAACTTATCTCCATGCTGAGAGCTTATTTTTATGCACTTATTGCTATAATCTATTGATTTATTGAGGTCTGAAAGTTGATCTATTTGGAGTTCGGCAACTACTGAGTAATAAGCTGCTAATACAATATTATTTTCGGATAGTTTTTGGGTTAAAGAGTTCTCGAGATTGATAAATTCATTTATGACTTCAGGTGTCAGTGCTCGCAGTTTAATTTTAGTTTGAATTTGTTTAACCTTTATGTAGTAATAATTTTGATATAACTTTTCATCACTTTGTGTATTGAGAACTTTCTGCCATTTTAACTCAAGGCTATCATAACTTAATAAAGCTTTCTTGTTCTCCGATTGACTATAATACTTACCTGCTCTGTGATAGTGTGTATCCAAAGATTTTAAAACAAGACTGTCTAAATAAAATTGTCCATAACTATTATAGCAAAAGAAAATCGATAGAATAGTGCATATTATTCTCATTCCATCAATTTTAAATAATTACTAGCTGCTTCATTCTTGTAATGTTGAGGGTCTTTAGAAATCGTATTTAATCTTCGTTTTGCTACAGGGATGTCATTACTGTAGTATGATGTCAAAGCCATATACCATTCTGCTTGATCATAATAGGGATTGTCTGCTGTAACCTCAGCGAATGAATTTTCTGCATTTTTATAATCTCCTGTTTTGAGATAACTCACGCCTTTCATGAGCGCATACTTTCCCAAATGCTTTGATTTGAACTCTGCATCATTATCCATTGAATCTAAGAGCAACAAACTTGTGTCGTAATCTTTACTTACAAAAGCCTGGATAGCATCACTCCACGTAATTGCGATTGTCGTATCTCCCTGACTACGCAATAAAGTGTAAGATGGATCTTCTACATCTGACAAAGCCATAGGTTCTACAGCTACCGATGAATCGTCTACGGAACGATTATATATAATCAATGCTAATAAAAATAAAATTGCAAATACAAACATGAATAAAAGTTTGGGTAGAAGAGAACGCTTTTTTTCTGTCGATAAATGTTGTTCTTTTTGTAGATTTTTTAAGAATTTAGACTTAAGCTCTTGCTCTCCAGATTGTCGTATCAGGGATCTTGATATGATATGAGATTCTATCTTGTCTTTTAGGGAAGCATCCTCAGTTATAGCTTTATCAAATAACTGCTTATCCACTTGATTGAGTTTACCATCTAAGTATGCATCTATTTGATCTATGAAATATGACTCTCCTTTAATAGACATCGTTTCCCAATTTTTTAGTAATAATTACTTTTAATTTTTTAAGACACTTATACTTCATACTCCGGGCACTTTGAGCATTTTTTAGGTTTGATCTATGTGCAATCTCATCCATAGAAAACCCATAGTATCCCCAGTCTAATAATATCTTCTTGCATGGATCTTTCATCTTATCCATTAGATTAATTATCGCGTTAGTACTGTTATTTATTTCAAATAAATCCATCAGATCTCTTTCCTTAGCATCATACTCATGAATCTCAACAGTTGATTTATTTTTATTAGACGTATTCTTTCTGGAAACATCAACCGCTGTATTATGAAAAATGGAATAAAAGTAACTAGAGAGCTTACTCTCTCCTCTATATGTATGATCCTTGATCTTCTGAATTAACTTAACTAATGCGTCTGCATATGCATCATTGATATCCTCTCTTGGTAGATGAAGTTTCTGATTAATCTTGGGTATAAAACCCATTAAGGCATCGAATAGATACATAGACATATCTTCGAATGATTGACCACCACTTCGTATTTTATTAATAATTTCATCATCACTAAAAGTGATTTTCCTTTTATTTCCTGATTCGTTGTACACGTCTAAGCTAATATAGACAATGTATTCTTATCATTTTATAAATTTCTGAAACCGTATTCAGAAATTGATTCGGAACTTCCACTACTTTAGATTAAATAGAGGATTCTACAATACTAACAATCCAAATTCTCTTAATCTTTCCATCGCTTCTTCAAACCAGAACAATGTAAAGTCATGGAATTGAGTTTCGTAATCCTTTCTGAAATCACCGTAGCTGGTTATCCTCTCAGATTGTGGCGTCATTGTGTTTAGCTTATCTGATAGCCATTGGGCACGTAGTGTATCCAGAACAAGTTCTTTACTCATAATCTTATCATGGAGCTGAATAAGAGACGTATCATCATTCTGATCTGTGATAGATATCTTTCCTATCCATACCAATTTAGAATGCAGACTCACATTGTACAACTCAGACTTATCTGCCAAAGCTTGTACTATAAAATCTGAAGAGACCGACGTCTCTGGTATCTCAAAGTCGAACCACTCTTGCAGCGGCATCTCAAAACATCTGTCATGCATATAATTATACAATGATTTCTTAAGTCCATAACTGAATACATTATGATCAATCCCAGTCCTATCGATAAATTGTACATCATTATCAGCGAAAGTAATTTCTGATTTGATCGGTTCTACGCCATACTTCTCTGGTTCCATACCCACAGGACTATGAGCTGTCATTGCAAACTGGTGCCAAAATCCTGATCTCAATATCTGCAACTCAAACATCTGACGGACCATCTCAAGACTATCAATCGTCTCTTGTACGGTCTGAGTAGGATATGCGTACATCAGGTAGGCGTGCACCATAATGCCACTCTCAGTGAGATTGCGACTGACTTGAGCAACTTGCTCTACAGTAACGCCTTTCTGAATCAATTCTAACAGTCGATTAGATGCGACTTCTAATCCTCCTGATACTGCTATACAACCTGAAGCACTCAATAATATACACAGATCAGCGGTAAAGCTTTTCTCAAATCTTATATTAGTCCACCAACTCACCTTCATACCACGGCGTAGAATCTCTAATGCCAGTCCTCGCATCAATGCTGGCGGTGCCGCTTCATCTACAAAGTGGAATCCACGCTCACCCGTCTGAGCCATCATCTCTTCCATACGATTTTTAAGACTAGCCGCAGTATATACCCCCGTTGGAGAATAAACGCTTAATGTTACCGAAATATCATTAATTTGAAAGGTCTCCGTATTTGGTTTTGAATAAAAAATTGGATTATCAATAACCTCAAAATAACGGCTTGCACTATAAATATCTAAACTCGAGGTACTATTAGGACCACTAACTTTTGTTAGTGAAGTGGTAGCAACTAAACCTTCTGGAACGGTAACATTTAAATTGTATGGCACTTCTTTTAACCTATTAAAATAACCCACAAACCCATGCAAATTCAAAACAAAGTTCTCTCCCGCTAAGATATTTGTTCCCGCTGGTGAAAAAACAGCTTCTTCCTGTTCTCCCTCACTATCAAATGTATCATTAACCAAATAGGTAACTTTATCCAACTTTTTACCATTGGAAATAGTCCAAGTGTTATCATCAGCTTTTGTAACTGCTAATTCCTTTCCGTCGTAATCAAGTGCTTTGAACCCTTCAATATACTTTCCGTAGTTATCAGTACTGTAGGTACCAGGAACAGTTTTAGGAATAAAAAAAGAAATGATATCTGTGGTAAAAGCCCCAGGGTCAACCGTAACAATCACTTTATCATCAGTCACATTTACCAAATCAATAGTGACGGCTACGGGAGATTTATCTGCGGTAATTAAAGCCTTGCTCGAGCCACATCCGTAACAGATAATGCCCATTAAAATAACAATACTTAGTTTCTTCATTTTAGTAATTTTTATATGGATGGATGAATCCTTTTTTAAATTTCTTTGCAAGAATATAAAAAAGAATAGTCTCCATTGTTACTATTAGGAAATAATTAAGGGGTTATCAGTACGGGCACAAATCTATATCATAACTTTTTTTGATTATTTTTGTCCGAAATAATTTAAATAAATGCTATACAAAAGAATCCTCTTAAAGTTGAGCGGTGAAGCGCTGATGGGAACAAAACAATATGGAATAGATCCCGTTCGAATCGCAGAGTACGCCGATGAGATTAAAGAGGTAGTATCGAAGGGAATCGAAGTAGCCATTGTTATTGGTGGTGGAAACATTTTCAGAGGACTCGCGGGTGCAGAAACTGGTATGGATCGTGTTCAAGGCGACCATATGGGAATGCTAGCCACAGTAATCAACGGACTTGCACTACAAAGCGCTTTAGAATTAAAAGGTGTTGAAACTAGGCTTCAATCAGCTATAAAAATCAATGAGGTTGCCGAACCTTTTATTCGTAGAAGAGCGATGCGACACTTAGAAAAAGGACGGGTCGTTATCTTTGGTGGCGGAACAGGAAACCCTTATTTTACTACGGACTCCGCAGCAGTATTAAGAGCTATAGAAATTGAAGCTGATGTGATTTTGAAAGGAACACGCGTCGATGGTATTTATACTTCTGACCCAGAAAAAGATAAAACGGCCACTAAATTCGATTCTATTTCTTTTGCAGATGTCTTGTTAAAGGGATTAAAGGTAATGGATACAACTGCCTTTACCCTGAGTCAAGAAAACGAGCTACCTATCGTTGTTTTTGATATGAATACCAGAGGAAATTTATTAAAACTAGTCGACGGTCAAAATATTGGAACTGTAGTCAACGTCTAGCATGTGGTTAGGCGTATAACCTTTTGGTATGATTTCTGTACTATCTGTTTTCGGAATGAATTAATTATATTTAGAAGATGAACGAAGAAATAAGTTTTATACTAGATGCAGCCAAAGAAAGTATGGATGCTGCAATTGTGCACCTTGAAAGAGAATTTATGAAGATTCGAGCTGGTAAGGCTAGTCCGTCAATGCTGTCAAATGTAAAAGTGGATTATTACGGTTCACAGACACCTTTGTCACAAGTTGCGAATGTAAGCACACCAGATGCTCGTACCCTAGCAGTACAACCTTGGGAAAAAGGTATGCTGCAAGAAATAGAAAAGGCAATTATGACCGCTAACTTAGGGTTTAACCCTATGAACAATGGTGATATGGTTATTATAAACGTACCACCTCTTACTGAAGAGCGCAGGCGTGATTTGGTAAAACAAGCCAAAGCCGAAGCTGAAGATGCTAAAGTAAGCGTACGAACTGCACGACAAGATGCCAATAAAGAGATACGAAGTTTGGATGACGCTTCTGATGATTTGAAGAAAAATGCTGAGGGTGATGTTCAAGAACTTACTGATACGTATACGAAAAGAATAGATACTTTTTTAGATAACAAAGAGGTTGAAATTATGAAAGTGTAACACCTTTCAACATGGCAGTATTAAAAGCGTCCTTATCGGACGTTTTTTTTCTTAAAAGGGTTTAAATTAAACTTTTCAACTTAGGTTAATTATCTTCATTTCGGTTAAATCATTTCGATCCTTCGATTTTAGGAACACACTCCTTAGTTTTCTACCTTTGTCAACGAGAAACCTGCTATGGCAAAAAAATTACCACAAGGCTTTTGGGCAAGAACGGCAAGAATAATTCTTCGCAATAGAATTTTGATTCTAATACTTGTTACTGCTTTTACTGTTTTCTTGGCACTACAATGGAAAAACATGCGTTTTTCAAGTTCTCAAGCGAATTTGCTACCAGATGATCATCCAGTCAATTTAGAATACAATTCGTTTTTAGATCAATTTGGTGAAGACGGTAACGCAGTCGTTTTTGCAATTAAAGACAAGGCTTTATTCTCTCCAAAAAATTTCAACCGCTGGAATAAACTAAGCAAACAATTAGCTGCTTTTCCTGAAGTTGATTTTGTGCTCTCTACAGATAATTTACAAGAGCTTGTTAAAAACAAAGAAAAAGAAACTTTTGAATTACAACCTTTAATAAAAAAACAACCTACAAGCCAATCTGAGGTAGATAGTATCGCTACACATTTGTTCAATAATATTCCTTTTTATGAGAGTTTGCTTTTTAATAAAGAAAGTCAAACCATTCGAACGGTCATGTATTTAGATAAGGACATTGTGAACACCTCAGTTCGTAAAGATTTTATCTTACAAGATTTAAATTCTCTTATCGAAGATTTTGAGCAGGAGACTAATCTTGATATTCGTATTTCGGGCATGCCCTATATACGAACCAAAAATTCTCAAAACATCATTGACGAAATAGGAAAGTTTATTTTGGCGGCTCTCGGAGTCACATCTTTGTTATTTTTCTTTTTCTTTAGAAGCGTTAGAGCCACGTTGATATCAATGGGAGTCGTCATCATCGGTGTCATGTGGGCTTTTGGCATATTAGGGTTGTTACAATATGAAATTACGGTATTGACCGCTTTAATTCCGCCTTTAATAATAGTCATTGGTATTCCGAATTGCATATTTCTAATTAATAAATATCAACAAGAAATAAAAAAACATGGCAATCAAGCTTTGTCATTACAACGTGTTATTTCTAAAATTGGAAATGCTACTTTAATGACCAATGTAACTACAGCCTCCGGTTTTGCAACTTTTATTGTTACTGATAGCAAGCTCCTCAAAGAATTTGGTATTGTTGCTTCAATCAATATCATTGGTATTTTTATTTTGTCACTTTTAATTATTCCCATTGTTTATAGCTTCTTGCATCCGCCGAAAACAAAGCATTTGAAGCACTTAAACAAGAAATGGATTGATGCCTTTGTGAACTGGACCGTTCGTGTTGTTCGCGAACAACGAATTGCAATTTACGTTACATCGATTGTGCTTCTAGTACTAAGTATCATAGGCATGTATCAGATAAATATTTCAGGGAGTATTATTGAAGACATGCCAAAAAATGAGCAGTTCTTTAAAGACATACGTTTTTTCGAAGAGGAGTTTGATGGTATTATGCCAGTAGAGATTGTGGTAGACACTAAAAACCCGAAAGGTGTTTTAAAACCTGCAACATTAAAAAGAATGGATCGCTTAGGTACGGTAATTGAAGAAATTCCTGAGTTATCAAAACCTGTTTCTGCCGTAAATTTAATCAAATATTCAAAACAGGCTTTTTACAATGGTATTCCGAAGTACTATCAATTACCTACTACCCAAGAGAATAATTTTATCATGAATTTTGCGAAAAATTCATCTGGCAATAGCAATCTACTTAAGAGTTTTGTAGATAGCACCGGGCAACATGCACGTATTACAACTTTTATGAAAGATGTTAAAACAAGTCGCATGGAAGCCATTGAAGTTCGATTAGAAGAGAATATTACTAAGATTTTTCCGGATGAAGATTACAACGTATATATGACGGGGAGCGCCTTACTATTTTTAAAAGGCACCAAGTATTTGGTAAAAAATCTTATTCTTTCGTTAGCATTGGCAATTGGGTTAATTGCGCTCTTTATGGCCTACTTGTTTCGTTCGTTTCGAATGATTATAATTTCATTGATTCCAAATTTACTCCCCTTATTAGTAACGGCAGGGGTTATGGGTTTTGTCGGCGTGCCTATTAAACCCTCAACTATTCTAGTATTTAGTATTGCATTCGGTATTTCGGTCGATGATACGATACATTTTCTTGCTAAATACAGGCAAGAACTCATGGCGAATAATTGGCGCATAAAGGTATCAGTATATGCAGCTTTGAGAGAAACTGGAGTAAGTATGTTTTATACCTCTATTGTGCTTTTCTTTGGGTTTTCAGTATTTATTATTTCAAATTTTGGAGGTACTGTCGCCCTAGGTGCATTAGTGTCTGCCACTTTACTTTTCGCGATGCTGGCCAATTTGGTGCTATTGCCTTCACTTTTGCTTTCTCTTGAAAAAAGTATTGCGAATAGAGAAACACTTAAAAAACCCCATATTAATATTCTTCCAAAAGACGAAGAAAACAACAATCGATAATTACTCCATTATAATTGAAATTTTTATCCGCTTGACGTTTTAAATTTTGTTATCCAAAAGGCTATCTTTGGTGTTTAATTTTTTAAGATGAAATCTAGCAGCGTTAAAGAAATACTTTCTACTAAACCAGTATCGCAAGAGGTGGTCATAAACGGTTGGGTCAAGACTTTTAGAAGTAACCGTTTTATAGCCTTAAATGATGGTTCAACTATAAATAACATTCAATGTGTTGTCGATTTTGAGAAATTAGACGAACAAGTACTCAAGCAAATAAATACAGGAGCGGCGTTAAGAATTACCGGGAACCTAGTTGAAAGTCAAGGACGAGGACAATCTGTTGAGGTACAAGTCAACAACATTTTCTTGCATGGTGGCGCTGACCCAGAAGTATATCCTATTCAGCCTAAAAAACACTCCATGGAGTTCTTGCGAGAGCAAGCGCATTTAAGAGTACGCACAAACACTTTCTCGGCAATAATGCGAGTACGTTCTGCTTTATCATTTGCTATTCATCAGTATTTTCGACAAAACGGTTTTTATTATTTTCATGCACCTATTGTTACTGGTTCGGATGCAGAAGGCGCAGGAGAAATGTTCAGGGTGACCACACTTGATGCAAAAAAACCGCCGCTTACCAAAGATGGCGCTGTTGATTACAAAGAAGATTTCTTCGGAAAGGAAACCAATCTAACAGTTTCTGGTCAATTGGAGGCGGAAGCCTATGCTATGGCGCTTGGAAAAGTATATACTTTCGGCCCAACTTTCAGAGCCGAAAACTCAAATACCTCGAGACACCTAGCCGAGTTTTGGATGATAGAACCCGAAGTTGCATTCAATGATCTAGATGATAATATGGATCTTGCAGAAGATTTTATTAAAAATGTGATCAAGTACGTTTTAGATAATTGCGCTGATG